>ERZ1023198.16-NODE-16-length-93160-cov-19.546791_pt1 | contig 93160 bp, 80 predicted proteins | sample MGYA00380442_ERZ1023198 | MGnify/ENA primary metagenome ERZ1023198 (study PRJEB33173, sample SAMEA4830331) | metagenome | study: EMG produced TPA metagenomics assembly of the PRJEB25223 data set...
ATCAGCATCGACAAGCGCTTCAGTCTCAGCATCAACGAGTGCTTCAGCTTCAGCAGGTAAGTCAAGGCAGCAATTGCCAAATACAGGTACAGAAGCTTCCAAGTCATCTGTACTCCTTGGAGCTTTGGCAGCTGTGACTGGCTTGGGTTTGTTTGCGAAACGCCGTAAACGTGATGATGAAGAATAATCGGATTAGAAAAGGTAGTTTATCAAGAGTTTGGACAGAAAAGTGGATGCACGCCTTAGTTGATGCTATGTCTGAACGTATTACGCTACTAGCTAATATGGGATATCCTCTAGAGAAACACTTGGCAGTTTATCGTCAGATGTTGGAAGTCAGTCTCGCCAACGGTCAAGCTAGTGGTTTATCTGACACAGCAACGTATAAAGAGTTTGAAATGAAAAAAAATCAGTTAACGGTACAAGAATCAAGTGAAAAGAAAGCCATTGTCCTAGCAGCAAATTATGCCTATGTAGACCAAGTTTTAACGACAATCAAGTCTATCTGTTACCACAATCGCTCGCTTCGTTTTTATCTGATTCATAGCGATTTTCCAAATGAATGGATCAAACAATTAAATAAGCGATTAGAGAAGTTTGATTCAGAAATTATTAATTGTCGGGTAACTTCTGAGCAAATTTCATGTTATAAATCGGATATTAGTTACACAGTTTTTTTACGCTATTTCATAGCTGATTTCGTGCAAGAAGACAAGGCCCTCTACTTGGACTGTGATCTAGTTGTAACGAAAAATCTGGATGACTTGTTTGCTACAGACTTACAAGATTATCCTTTGGCTGCTGTTAGAGATTTTGGGGGCAGAGCTTATTTTGGTCAAGAAATCTTTAATGCCGGTGTTCTCTTGGTAAACAATGCTTTTTGGAAAAAAGAGAATATGACCCAAAAATTAATTGATTTAACCAATGAATGGCATGATAAGGTGGATCAGGCAGATCAGAGCATCTTGAATATGCTTTTTGAACATAAATGGTTGGAATTGGACTTTGATTATAATCATATTGTCATTCATAAACAGTTTGCTGATTATCAATTGCCTGAGGGTCAGGATTATCCTGCTATTATTCACTATCTTTCTCATCGGAAACCGTGGAAAGATTTGGCGGCCCAAACCTATCGTGAAGTTTGGTGGTACTATCATGGGCTTGAATGGACAGAATTGGGACAAAACCATCATTTACATCCATTACAAAGATCTCACATCTATCCAATAAAGGAACCTTTCACTTGTCTAATCTATACTGCCTCAGACCATATTGAACAAATTGAGACATTGGTTCAATCCTTGCCTGATATTCAGTTTAAGATAGCAGCTAGAGTAATAGTTAGTGATCGATTGGCTCAGATGACAATTTATCCAAACGTGACTATATTTAACGGAATTCACTATTTGGTAGATGTCGATAATGAATTGGTAGAAACCAGTCAAGTACTTTTAGATATTAATCATGGTGAAAAAACAGAGGAAATTATCAATCAATTTGCAAGACTTGGAAAAACTATTTTGTCCTTTGAAAATACCAAAACCTATGAAGCAGGTCAGGAGGTATATGCTGTTGACCAAGTTCAAGCAATGATTGAGAAATTGAGAGAAATAAGCAAATGAAGAAAAATCATTTAGTAGGAGATGCTCTGATTTTGACTGTTAGTGATCAGATTGAAGAGTTGGATTATCTCCTTGAATCCTTGCCAAATATCTGTTTTTATATTGCAGCACCTGTTCAATTTTCCGAGAAAATCCGTAGCTTAGAAACGAACTATAATGTCCGTCTCCGAACGATTACAAATGAAGAACAGCTAAACTTTCTAGTCGATACCTGTGACTTTTTACTAGATATCAATCACTTTCAAGAAGTAGATGCTATTGTCTCCAAGTTTGTACAGGCTGGAAAATCTGTCTTTGCTTTTGACAATACAGTCCATGGAAATCAGGGGCAGGAAGTTTTTCTATCAAGTACACCAGACAAATTGGTTTCTAGAGTGAGAGACTATCTGAATGAAGTCAGAGTAGGCACCAATCATCAAGAGAAAATCATTCAAGATGGGACTTGGAATGTCTTTAAAATCGATGGTAAGGCTCACTTCATTGTAGGAGCAAATGTCATCTGCAGAAATTTTGAAAATTTTCATGTCTCTTCTGGTAAGTTAATACTGCATGATGGTGTTTTTATCAACAACTCTTGTAGTTTTAACTGTATGGAAAGAATTGAAATCGGAGCTGGTACCATGATGGGAGAGGGTGTTCGTTTTTATGATCACGACCATATTTATACTGCTGAAAAGATTGAAAAGTGGCAGTGGACTACAGCGCCGATTAGAGTTGGCAGAGACTGCTGGATAGGAAGTAATGTCACGATTTTAAAAGGAGTGACTATTGGGGATAATACCATTATTGGAGCAGGTTGTCTCATACGCAATGATATTCCATCAAACAGTGTAGTTTATAATAATGGAAATCTTTGTGTAAAGATGAGAGTTTAATGAGTAATATAAAATCAAGTTAGATGAAACTCTCTAAGGTTGGAAGAAAACCAAACATGACTTCAGAGGATATCTTAATGGTGAGTCTTTAATCTATTTGATAATGCCGAACCTATAAGTAGATAGTTGTAAATTTTGCAGAACACGAAAGAAATCTTATTCATAGCATAATTGATTTGAAGATTTTTTGATTCAACATTTAGATTTAGAAATGAAAAGATATCATCGAAGAAAAGGATACTGTAATTGTTGATGAAACAGAAGTAAAAAATCAATATCTCAAAAGTAGAAATCACGTTTTTTCAGTTGGTAAAATAGATGATTTGTTTATAAAATAGAAAAATCGGGAGATAAGAATGTATAGAAAAGTTATTGCTTTAGGAGCTGATATTCATTATCTTGATAAGGTAGAAACCGTTATAAAGTCAGTTTCAGTTCATAATCACGAAGTGAAATTTTATGTGTTTAATGATGATCTGCCTAGTGAATGGTTTCTTTTGATGAGAAATCGTCTGAAGGTTATTGGTTCTGAGATTATTAATGTCAAAAAAGCAGATCACAATCTTCGTGATTTCCACTTGCCAAATGCAATCCTGTCCTATGCTGCTTTCTTTAGATATTTTATTGCAGATGAAGTTATAGAAGATAGGGTTCTCTACTTAGACTCGGATACGATTGTCAATGCAAAATTAGATGACTTATTTTTCTTGGATTTACAGGGATATTCTATCGCAGCTGTTCAAGATTTTGATCAAGATGGTTGGTTAACAACATTTAATGCAGGTATGTTATTGATTGATGCAAAAAAATGGCGAGAAAAAAAATCAACACAAAATTTGCTAGAGTTGACTGCTCAACACCATGAACATGTCTATGGGGACCAAGGTGTTCTCAATATATATTTCGGTGACCAGTGGCTACATTTGGACAAAGAGTATAATTTCATGGTTGGTTTAGATCAGTTTTTACATTTAAAAGGTAATGCTGACTGGTACCAATCCAACTATTATGGAAATTACGAGCCTAAGATTGTCCATTATACTACAGAGTTCAAACCGTGGACTCATTTAACACTTACACGTTTTCGTAAACTCTGGTGGTTTTATTATGGATTGAACTGGAACGATGTGTTGTTAAGTTCGGATATCGTTAAACGCTCTTTTAAGGAGTTAGTGGGTGTTCCCTTATATCATACTTGTATTTTTACAAATAGTGCCGCAATGGAGTCCTTGGAATATCTCCTATCGGAATTGCCAGAAGTGCACTTTACGATCTTGGCGCATACAAATTTTGCTCCCTCTGTTGTTGATTTACAGAGATATCTGAATCTTTCACTTTTTCCAAATTTTAATTCTTTTAATATGAAAGAAACCTTGGATAAGATGGATTTCTATCTTGATATTAACCATGAAGGAGAGATTGTCAACATTATAGAAGAAGTCTGTAGGCGCAATAAGCCAATCTTTGGTTTTGATAATACTAGTCATGATAGCAAAGGAAGAAGTCAGATTTTTTCAGCAGCTGAGCCAGAGAAGATGGTAGATGCTATTCGCAAATTTTTAGGAGAAGAAGTCAATGGAAAATGAGTTAATCAGTATTGTAGTTCCAATCTACAATGTTGAGAATTATTTGCGAATGTGTTTGGATAGCATTCAGAATCAGACGTATCAAAATTTTGAGTGTTTATTAATCAATGATGGCTCTCCAGATTATTCATCCAAAATATGTGAAGAATTTGTAGAGAAAGATTCTCGTTTCAAATATTTTGAGAAAGCAAACGGCGGTCTTTCATCAGCTCGTAACCTAGGTATTGAATGTTCGGGGGGCGTACATTACTTTTGTAGACTCTGATGATTGGTTGGAACATGATGCTTTAGACCGATTATATGGTGCTTTGAAAAAGGAAAACGCAGATATTAGTATCGGGCGTTATAATTCTTATGATGAAACACGCTATGTGTATATGACTTATGTTACGGATCCAGATGATTCTCTGGAAGTGATAGAAGGTAAAGCAATCATGGATAGGGAAGGTGTCGAAGAAGTCAGAAATGGGAACTGGACTGTAGCTGTCTTGAAGCTATTTAAGAGAGAGTTACTACAAGATTTACCATTTCCTATAGGAAAAATTGCAGAGGATACTTACTGGACATGGAAGGTACTTCTAAGAGCTTCGAGGATAGTCTATTTGAATCGTTGTGTTTACTGGTACCGTGTTGGTTTATCTGATACTTTATCGAATACATGGAGTGAAAAGCGTATGTATGATGAAATTGGGGCTAGGGAAGAAAAGATAGCTATTTTAGCAAGTTCAGACTATGACTTGACCAATCATATTTTGATTTATAAAAATAGATTACAAAGAGTGATAGCAAAATTAGAAGAACAAAATATGCAGTTCACAGAGATTTATAGAAGAATGATGGAAAAATTGTCTTTACTTCCGTAGATAGTAATAAAAAATGAGATAGCGTAATATGAAACTACATTTAACAAATTTATACGGCATGGCTGGTGATAGTACGGTTATCTTAGCTCAAAATGCTGTTCAAAAGATAGCCAGTCAACTGGGATTTAGAGAGGTTGGCATCTATTTTTACAATATTTCTTCAGATAGTCCTTCTGAAATGAATAAGCGTCTGGATGGTATTATGGCCAGTATCTCTATTGGGGATATCTTAGTTTTTCAGTCTCCAACCTGGAATGGCTTTGAATTTGATCGTCTCTTGTTTGATAAGCTAAAGGATATGCAGGTGAAAATTATTTGCTTTATCCATGATGTTGTTCCCCTCATGTTTGATAGTAACTATTATCTCATGAAAGATTATATGTACATGTATAATCTATCAGATGTTTTGATAGTGCCGTCAGAGAGAATGAAAACACGCCTGATGGAAGAAGGATTGACGACTAAGAAGATTCTTGTTCAAGGGATGTGGGATCATCCTCATGATTTATCCTTATACACCCCTGCTTTTAAAAAAGAACTTTTTTTTGCTGGAAGTTTAGAGCGTTTTCCAGACTTACAAAATTGGTCTCAAGATACGCCTTTGAGAGTATTTTCAAATAAAGGGGAAGCTAGTTCTAGTGCTAGAAATCTCAGCATCGAAGGATGGAAAAAAGATGAGGAATTGTTGCTAGAATTATCAAAGGGTGGATTTGGCCTTGTCTGGGGAACCCATCAAAATGAGGGAGAAAGTAACCAATACTATACCTTGAATATATCTCATAAGGTGAGTACCTATCTAACAGCTGGTATCCCAGTGATTGTACCGAGCAACTTATCAACTGCTAAATTTATAGTAGATCAAGGCTTAGGCTTTGTGGCGAATAGTCTAGAAGAAGTTCATGAGATAGTTGATAAAATGAATCTACAAGAATATCAAGAAATGACGAATCGGATAAAAACCTTTAGTTATTTGCTAAAAGAAGGTTATTTTACTAAAAAATTATTGGTAGATGCAATTTACCATTTGGGAGTTGAATAAGAGAACAAGATGATTAAAACAATTGTATTAGCTGGTGATCGTAATTACATCAGGCAGTTAGAAACAACCATAAAATCTATTTTATACCACAATCGAGATGTTAAGATTTATATTTTAAATCAAGATATTATGCCAGATTGGTTTCGCAAACCACGAAAAATAGCTCGCATGTTAGGTAGTGAGATTATCGATGTGAAGCTACCTGAACAAACTGTGTTTCAAGATTGGGAAAAGCAAGATCACATTAGTAGCATTACCTATGCTAGATATTTTATTGCAGATTATATCCAAGAAGATAAGGTTTTATATTTAGACAGTGATTTGATTGTAAATACTTCTTTAGAGAAATTATTTAGTATTTATTTAGAAGAAAAATCACTCGCAGCAGTTAAAGATACAGATGGAATTACATTTAATACAGGTGTTCTATTAATCAACAATAAAAAATGGCGTCAAGAGAAATTAAAAGAACGACTAATTGAACAGAGCATTGTTACAATGAAGGAAGTTGAAGAAGGCCGTTTCGAGCATTTTAATGGTGATCAAACGATTTTTAATCAGGTCTTACAAGATGATTGGTTAGAGCTAGGTCGAGCTTATAATTTACAAGTAGGGCATGATATTGTGGCTTTGTATAACAATTGGCAGGAATATCTGGCTTTTAATGATAAACCAGTGGTGATTCATTTTACGACCTACAGAAAACCCTGGACTACCTTGACAGCCAATCGTTATCGTGATTTATGGTGGGAATTCCATGATTTGGAGTGGAGTCAGATTTTACAACACCATATGGGAGAATTTGAACTAATATCGCCTCTAGATAAGGAATTTTCTTGCTTAACCTTAACGAATTCCCAAGATTTAGAAGGAATAGAAGAGCTAGTTACAGCTCTACCTGAGGTGGTATTTCATATCGCAGCTTGGACGAACATGGGTGATAAGCTGATAAAATTAGCTGTATATAATAATGTGAGATTGCATCCACAAATTGTTCCTCCTGTATTAGATAAGCTGGAGAGAAGTGTAGATTTATATCTGGACATTAACTACAGTCATGTGGTAGATACTATTTTAGAGGATATGAAGATCTTAGAAAAGCCAATTCTATCATTTGATACGACTGAACATGGGAATACTGGCCAACTAGTATTCAAAAAAGATGAAGTTTCAGTCATGGTTCAAGCGATTAAAGATTACAGAAGAGATGGAAGATTCCTAAGTTGTTATGAAGGTAGTGATTTCCATTGCCTAACATTTACAAATTCTCAAGAATTGCAAAAGATAGATTATCTTGTTAAGAATTTTCCTATGGTAACATTCCATATCGCAGCTTGGACAGTTATGGGACCAATGTTACAAGAACTAGCAAAAAAATATAAAAATGTTAAGCTATATCCTGAAGTGAAAAGCGATCAATTTGAAGAACTCAAATCTCAAATGGATGTTTATTTGGATATTAATCTACACAATTCTACTAGTGAGGTTGTCAAGGAGATATCATCATTGAATAAACCAATGCTGGCATTTTATGCTTCACAAAATGGAAACCATGGTCAACATTTATATTCAAGTGAGCATCCAGAAAGGCTTCTTCAAGCATTTCATGCATTGATAAAAGGAGAGACTTTGGGAGAACCAGAGAAGCCAATCAAGGTTATCGGAATTGATCAGACTCTGGATTATGTTATCAAAAATAAGTCCTCATTAGTTCGTTTTGGAGACGGAGAAGTCAATTTGATGTGGGGTTTGCCTATACCTTATCAAAATCATGATCTAGAGTTAGCTAACCAATTAAAACATATTGTGGGTCTTGAGAGTGACGAGAAATTAGTAGTTTGTTTACCTGATGCTTTTGACGATCGTTTTGTCTTTACTTGGTGGGCTACACCATTCTGGAAAGAACATATGAATGTTTATATGGATTTTTATAAAGAGTTGTGTAAGGGTTCATGGTATGGCTCTACCTTTATCTCGCGTCCATACATTGATTATGAAGATAAGAGTAAGGCAAAAGGACAATTTGAAAAGCTAAAGAGTATTTGGGAGAATAGGGATATTCTGATTGTAGAGGGGATTACATCTCGCTCTGGGGTTGGAAATGATTTATTTGATAAGGTCAAATCTGTGAAAAGGATTATTTGTCCATCTCATAATGCTTATTCCGTTGTCGATAACATTCAAGAGGAAATTATGAAACATGCTGAAGGAAGACTGATTTTATGTATGCTGGGTCCTACAGCAAAAGTTCTGAGTTATAATCTATGCCAGATGGGCTATCAAGTTTTGGATGTAGGCCATATTGACTCAGAGTATGAATGGATGAAAATGGGAGCTAAAACTAAGGTTAAATTTTCTCATAAACATACTGCAGAACATAATTTCGACCAAGATATTGAATTTATTGATGATGAAACCTATAACAGTCAGATTTTAGTTGATTTATCAAAAAGAGAAGTATGAAAGATTTAATAAGTGTTATAGTACCAGTTTATAACGTAGAACCATTTATTTCTAGCTGCTTAGACAGTTTATCGAAACAGATTTATCAAAATTTTGAAGTTTTATTAGTAAATGATGGCTCTACAGATAATTCAGGAGCAATATGTCGAGAGTATGCTGATCGTGATAGTCGTTTTCACTATTTCGAAAAAGAAAATGCTGGGGTAGCGGATGCACGTAATTTTGGAATCGAGAGATCTAAAGGAGATTATATTACATTTGTAGACTCAGATGATTGGGTTACTGAAGAGTATTTATCAATTCTTATAGAAACTTTGAAGGAGCAGCATTCTGAAATTGTTGTTTCAACTTATTCAACCTATAATGAGTCAGATGGCTTATTCTATATTCACGTATTTGACTTCGATTATTATGTGAAAAATTATAATTCAAAACTTCTAATGGAAGAACTTCCTTTATTAGAGGGGTATGATATGAGCTTTTTAACTTCTTTGGGAATTCTATTTAAAAGGGAATTATTTCAAGAAGTTCAGTTTCCGTTTGGTCGGGTGTGTGAGGATATAGGAACCAATTATAAACTATTTATGCAGGTTGAGAAAGTAACCTATATTAATAAAGTTTTGTATTGGTATAGGGTTGGGAAAGAAGGACTTTCTAATTCTTATTCACCGAAGATGATGCGTGATGATTGTGATTTTAGGTTAGAACGAATTGCCGTGCTAGCGCTAAAAGGATATGATGTCAGTAAATATTTAGACCAGATGAATTTCTATTTGAAATATCGTCATGATATTGCAATTCAACGAGAACTTAAGGAGAATGTGGAAACAAGACATTTAGAAATGTTAGACTATTTATTGAATGGTAATAAATATAACTGAAAATTAAGATAGAGAGACGATAAAATGTTACAAGATAAGAAATCTGTAGTATTTGCAGGTGATTACGCTTATATTCGACAAATCGAAACGGCGATGAAGTCACTCTGTAGACACAATAGTCATTTGAAAATTTATCTGCTAAATCAGGACATTCCTCAGGAATGGTTTAGTCAAATAAGAATATATTTACAAGAGATGGGGGGCGACTTGATTGACTGCAAGTTAATTGGCTCACAGTTTCAAATGAATTGGTCTAATAAATTACCTCATATCAATCATATGACATTTGCACGCTATTTTATTCCAGATTTTGTAACAGAAGATAAAGTTCTCTATCTAGATAGTGATTTGATTGTGACTGGTGATTTGACCGATTTGTTTGAATTAGACTTAGGTGAAAATTATTTGGCAGCAGCTCGTTCTTGCTTTGGAGCAGGAGTCGGCTTCAATGCTGGTGTTCTCTTGATTAACAACAAAAAATGGGGATCTGAAACTATTCGACAAAAATTGATTGACTTAACAGAAAAAGAACATGAGAATGTGGAAGAAGGAGACCAGTCAATTTTGAATATGCTTTTTCATGACTCATATATTGAAATAAACGAAACGTTTAATTACCAGATTGGTTTTGATAAAGGGGCCGCAGAACAAGGACATGCTTGGATTTTGGAAAAATCAATTAATCCACTCCCTAAAGTTTTGCATTATATTTCTAATGATAAACCTTGGAATCAATTTTCTGTAGGACGTCTCCGAGAAAATTGGTGGAATTATTCTTTTATGGAATGGGGGTATATCGTATCTACTTGGAAAGAAAGGGGAGAGCACTATTCTGCTAATATATATAAGCCGAAATTAACTTGTATGAATCTGACTAACTCATGGTGTGTTGAGAATATGAAATTTTTAGCTCAGTCTTTACCTGAAGTACATTTTCATATTGCGGCTCACACTTTTATGGCAGATGAGTTAAAAGTTCTATCGAGTTTTCAAAATGTCAGCTTATACCCTAACTCATTTCCAATTCTAATAGAAAAAGTTTTAAAAGAATCTGATATATATTTAGATATAAATCATGAGGATAAATTAGATTATATTTATGATTTAGTCAAGAAGCATTCTAAGCCTATGCTAGCTTTTGACAATACTCGACTTTCTAATCTCGATGATAGTTCATATGAAAGTATTTGTTCACATGAAAGGCCAGAAGAAATGGTAGAGGTTATAAGAAAATACATGGAGAATCAATTATGCAAAAATCAATCGTTCTAGCTACGGATAATAATTATTTGGTACAGGCCGAAACAACAATCAAGTCTATTCTATAATGATTGAACCGTTTGAAATTTAGAAACAATATTAATTTTATGGGTAGAGTGAATAAGGGGTTAATTGTTTATGAAGAAAGCAATCGTACTGGGGGCAGATAATGGTTATATGGATAAGGTGGAAACTACCATCAAGTCTGTTTGTGCTCACAATGATAATATAAAATTTTACATATTTAACGATGATTTACCCTCTGACTGGTTTCGAATTATGAATTTCAGATTGAAAGCTAATCATTCTGAAATTGTAAATGTAAAAATTTCTGACCATACTCTTAAAAATTACCGATTAGCAATTAGTTATCTTTCCTACGCAGCCTTTTTTCGCTATTTCATAGGCGAATTTGTAGAAGAAGATCGAGCGATTTACCTTGATTCAGATATAATCGTAACATCTTGCTTGGATGAATTGTTTAACATCGATTTGGAAGATTATTGGTTAGCCGGAGTTGCTGATTACTTTGATGGAGATTATACGGGTGGATTTAACTCGGGAATGATGGTTATTCCTGTTAAAAAGTGGAAGGAAAGTGATATAGCTAATCAACTCTTACAATTAACAGAACAATACCATCAAACAGTATTTGGAGATCAGGGGATTTTAAATATCTTATTTAAGGAAAAGTGGAAAAAAGTGGGGCGCCTCTATAATTTTATGGTTGGTATGGATACGCTGGCTCAAGTTGTGAATGATGAGTCTTGGTATCAATCGTCTTTACCAGATGGTGTTTTACCAAAAGTTATTCATTATACGGGCGATAAACCTTGGTATCACTTATCAAAGAATCGTTATAGATCTATATGGTGGTTTTATTATAGTGTGGAGTGGTCAGATATTCTTCTGAGAAAAAATCCTATAAAAGGTCAATTATTGAGCGATTTTAATACTCTTATTGATCCTCCTCTTTTTCATACTGCGATATTTACAGATTCATGTGAATTGGAGCAGATTGAAAGGTTATTAATAGAGTTTCCTCAGGTACATTTTTCGATTTTAGCACACACTTCATTTGCTTCGTCTGTTATTGACTTACAACAATTTTCAAATGTATCTGTATATCCGGGATTCATTCCTTTTACATTTGATGAAGTGTTAAAAAATCTTGATTTTTATTTAGATATTAACCATGGAAATCAAATAGCTGATATTATTAGTAAAGTTCGTGCATTGGGCAAACCAATCTATTCCTTTGATGTTACTAATCATGATGATACAGGTTATAATAAAGTTTATGAGGTTTCTGAAATTATGCAAATGATCAAAGATATAAAAATGTATCTTGGAACAATAAAATAGGGATAAAAGAGATGAATAAAATAATAGCGATGGGGGCCGATAATGGCTATATGAATAAGGTAGAGACAACCATTAAATCAATAGCAGCTTTTAACGATCATTTTAAAATCTATGTATTTAATGATGATTTGCCATCAGAATGGTTTCGTGTTATGAATAGGCGTTTAGCCCCACTTGATTCGGTAGTAGTTAATGTAAAAATTTCAGATAACAATTTACGAAAATACAATCTCCCAACATCTCATTTATCATATGCTGTTTATTTTCGTTTTTTTATTCCAGATATGATAACTGAGGATAAAGTATTGTATTTGGATTCTGATATTATAATCAATGATGATTTAACGAATCTTTTTGAAATTGATTTAGGGAATAGTCCAGTAGCTGCAGTCAGAGATGAATTGCAAGAAACAAATTTTAATTCGGGGGTATTGCTTATTAATAATTCTTATTGGAGAGCTCACTCAATCTCAAGGCAACTTTTTAGTGTGGCTGATCAATATCATGAAGTTGAGTTTGGAGATCAAGGAATCTTAAATCGTTTTTTTGTAGGGCAATGGAAAGAACTGGATTCCAAATATAATTTTATGGTAGGTATGGATACTATTGCTGAGCGATTTCAAAAAAACGAATGGTATGAAAAAGCAAATAAATATGAGTCTCTGATTTCCATTATTCATTACACAGATAGTAAACCTTGGTCATCAGTTTATAATAATCGTTTAGGGGATAGATGGTGGTTTTATTATAGTATGGAGTGGTCAGATATTATTCTACGAAAAGAGATTATCAAGCATGGTTTAGAAGTAGTTACAGAAAAAGAAAAGTATCACACTGCAATTTTTACGAATGCTTGTGAGATGGAACATCTGGAGTATTTAATAAAAGCACTACCAGAGGTTCATTTTCATATTCTAGCGCATACTAATTTCGCCTCTCAAGTAGTTGATTTACAACGTTATTTAAATGTATCAATCTATCCTCAGTTTAATCGTTATAATTTTGAAAACATACTAAATAGAATAGATTTTTATTTAGATATTAATCATTACAATGAAATTATGAATATTATTCAAGAGATTCATAGACTCGGTAAACCGATTTTTTCATTTGATAATACAAGCAAAGATCAGACAGGTAAAAGTTTTATATTTTCTTCGCTTGCTCCTGAAACGATGGTAGAAGCAATCATTACTTATCTCAACTCTTTGCATAAATAAATTAGTCAGCTATTGTAAATATTTAATAAATAATTTATAAGATGCAGTATTTAGCAACTAGTAATGAGAGGTGTGAAATGACTAGAAAATCTATTGTATTAGCGGCAGATAATGCCTATCTTATTCCTTTAGAGACGACTATAAAGTCTGTATTGTATCACAATAGAGATGTTGATTTTTATATTCTCAACAGTGATATAGCTCCTGAATGGTTTAAATTATTGGGGAGAAAAACGGAAGTTGTGAATTCTACAATTCGCAGTGTACACATTGATAAAGAACTTTTTGAAAGCTATAAAACAGGACCTCATATAAATTATGCTTCTTACTTTAGATTTTTTGCGACAGAAGTGGTTGAATCTGATAGGGTATTGTATCTGGATTCCGATATCATTGTAACTGGGGAACTAGCTACTTTGTTTGAGATAGATCTCAAAGGATATTCAATTGGTGCTGTTGATGATGTCTATGCCTATGAAGGACGAAAATCTGGATTTAATTCTGGAGTTTTATTAATGGATGTTGCAAAATGGAAAGAACACTCTATTGTCAATAGTTTATTGGAATTAGCGGCTGGGCAGAATCAAGCTGTTCATCTTGGGGATCAGAGTATATTGAATATTTACTTTGAAAATCAATGGCTACCATTAAAAGAAAATTATAACTATATGGTTGGTGTTGATATTTATCGTTTAGATCAGGATTGTGAACGTTTGGATGACAATCCACCTGCAATTGTTCACTATGCTAGTCATGATAAGCCTTGGAATACATACAGTATATCTAGATTACGTGAGTTATGGTGGGTGTATAGAGACCTAGATTGGACTGAGATTGCTTTTAAATATTCTAATCTTGATTACTTTGTACGATCAAAGCAATCTGAGAAGAATGCTTTTGTTGCAACATGGGTATTAGAAGTAGAGCATTTAGAGTTCTTAATTCGTGAGTTACCTGATTGGCATTTTCATATTGCTGCTCCAGTGTATTGTGCATCTGCTTTAACTAATCTTTCTATTTATAAAAATGTAACGATTTATCAAAATATTATTCATAAAAGGATAGAATGGCTATTAGATGATGCAACTATCTATCTAGATATTAACCATGGGGCTGAGGTCTTCGATGTTTTGTCTAAAGCTAGAGAGAGGAAGAAAAATCTTTACTTTTGAAAATACTAGAAAGTCATCTGATGATAGTATGTATGATGGTATTTTTTCTATAGATAGACCTGAAGAAATGGCTAGAATCTTAAGGAAATTAGAAGTCTAATCTTTACCATTTAGTGTAAGAAGAATATATAATAAAAGTGAGATTTGACCCCAAAGCAAATAAAGGAGTATTTTGTGACTAAGATTTATTCGTCAATAGCAGTAAAAAAAGGACTATTTACCTTATTTCTACTGTTTATCTATGTATTGGGAAGTCGTATTATTCTCCCTTTTGTTGACCTAAATACTAAAGATTTTTTAGGAGGTTCAACAGCCTATCTAGCCTTCTCAGCCGCCCTAACAGGTGGAAATCTAAGAAGTTTGTCAATTTTTTCTGTTGGATTATCCCCTTGGATGTCAGCTATGATTTTGTGGCAGATGTTTTCATATTCTAAAAAATTGGGGCTAAGTTCTACAGCGATTGAAATTCAAGATCGTCGAAAAATGTATCTGACCTTGCTAATTGCTGTGATTCAATCCTTGGCAGTTAGCTTGAGCTTGCCAGTACAATCCTCCTACTCGGTAATTTTGGTTGCTCTAATGAATACCTTGTTACTCATAGCAGGAACGTTTTTTCTTGTTTGGTTGTCAGATTTAAATGCGAGTATGGGGATTGGAGGTTCTATAGTCATTCTCCTATCCAGTATGGTTTTAAATATTCCTCAGGATGTTTTGGAAACATTTCAGACAGTACACATTCCAACAGGGATTATTGTGTTACTTGCTTTATTAACCCTTGTCTTTTCTTATTTACTTGCCCTTATGTATCGAGCTCGCTATTTGGTTCCTGTTAATAAAATTGGCTTACACAATCGATTTAAACGCTATTCTTATCTCGAAATCATGTTGAATCCTGCAGGTGGGATGCCTTATATGTATGTGATGAGTTTTCTTAGTGTACCAGCTTATTTGTTCATCTTGTTGGGATTTATTTTCCCTAATCATTCAGGGCTAGCGGCTTTATCAAAGGAATTTATGGTTGGGAAGCCTTTGTGGGTCTATGTTTATATTTCGGTCTTATTTTTATTTAGTATCATTTTTGCTTTTGTTACGATGAATGGAGAAGAGATTGCAGACCGTATGAAAAAATCTGGAGAATACATTTATGGTATTTATCCAGGTGCGGATACTAGTCGATTTATTAATCGATTGGTCCTTCGTTTCTCAGTCATAGGTGGTCTCTTTAATGTGATTATGGCAGGTGGTCCCATGCTTTTTGTTTTGTTTGATGAAAAGTTATTACGATTGGCAATGATTCCAGGCTTATTTATGATGTTCGGGGGCATGATTTTTACGATTAGAGACGAGGTCCAGGCTTTAAGGCTAAATGAGACCTATAGACCTTTGATTTAGGAGACTTTTATGTATTATTTTATTCCAGCTTGGTATGGGTCAGAAAGAACATGGCATGCAGATATCACTCCATGGTATTTTTCTCATTTTCGTCTAGAGTTTGATGATACCTTTCACCAGATTCGGCTCTTTCAAGAGCAAGATATAGATTCTCGTCTATTAGTATTAGCTTACCAGCCTCATCTACGTTATTTTTTATATAGACATGGTGTGTTAGAAACGGATACTCATTCCGTTTTTGATGTTATGCAAGATTTTCATAATCTCCATACCCAAGTTTTAAGCATTAGAGATATTGAGTGGGATGATGACTGTGAATTTATTTATAGTCCCTTTACGATTATCGTTCAAAAAAATGGGAAGAAATTTGCTAAGGTTGAACATGGAGTTGAAGGTTTCATCAGTGATATACAGTATTTTGGACCGAATGGTCAAATACATATGCATCATATCATGGATGATCGAGGGTTTATATCGAGTATTATTTTTTTTGAAGATGGGCAAGCAGCCTATCAAGAATATTTGAATCCTAAGGGAGTTTGGCAATTTAGAGAGCGTTTAAAAGAAGGAGGACAGGTAGAAGTCAATCCAATTTTGGGTTATCGCTTTAAAATGCTTACCTATCAAAATATGGGAGATCTGGTGGCAGAATTTTTTGAGAATTATCTGCAAACGTATGTGAAGGATCAGGATATTTTTATGCTTCCTTCTCATTCTCATCATGACCAGTTGGTACTAGATCGTTTACCTAGTACTAATCCTAAACTGTTGAGTCTGTTCATTGGACGTAATTCTCAAGATACCTTTAGGGATTTAGATGTAACTTTTGAAAAATCGGATTTGATTTTGGTGGATAGAGAGGATAGTTTACGATTGTTGCAGGAGTTGTATCCTGAACGAATGCATCAATGTTATCATTTATCATCTTTTGACACCCGATTACGATTGGGGCGAAGCCAAACTAAGAAAGAATCCATCATTTATTTTCAACTGGATTTTGAGCAGGGGATTGATAATCAAGCTCTGCTTCAAGTCTTGTCCTTTGTCGCTGAAAATAAGGATACTGAGGTGATTTTTGGAGCCTTTGCTGCTAGTCAGGAGCAAATGAATGAGGTTGAAGGGATTGTTGAGTCTTTCATCCAAGAAAACATTCAATCCGAAAATCTGGGAAAGGCGATTGATTATGGTGATGCAGAAAATCCTCTGGAAGAAAATCAACACCAGGACTTACGTATACAGTTTGTTAACTTGAATGATGAGTTAGATTTGATAAAAACACTAGAATTTGTCCGTTTGATTGTGGATTTAAATAGACATCCTCATCTCTACACACAGATTGCTGGGATTAGTGCAGGAATTCCTCAAATCAACCTAGTTGAAACCGTCTATGTTGAACATTTAAAAAATGGTTATTTGTTAGCAGATGTTACAGAATTTTCTAAGGCTGCACATTATTACACAGATAGGTTGAAGGAGTGGAATGAGTCCTTGATATATTCAATTGATAAGATTAAGGAGCACACAGGACAACAATTTCTTGGAAAATTAGAGAAATGGATAGAGGAGGTTAAAAATGTCAAAGGAACTTAATATTTTACAGATAGGACTTGCCAATTGGGAAAATCACTATGACATACCTGAAAATATGAGTTGGTATTATTTTTACCCAAACTCATCAAAAGCCCTTCGTGAAATAATTGAAAAAGAGGATATTAACCGTTTTCATGCAGTTTTAATAGAAGATGGTCAGTATTCCAGAGACTTATTTTCCTATGTAAAATATTTTGAACCTTATACTTTATTTTATAACCAGAATCTACAAATAAATGATAGAGAGGTTGTGGATTTTCTAAAAAAACGATGTGCACAAGCAATTGATTTTTTAAGTCCCCAACAACTAATCAATGATTTAAGTAAATCTCTTTTTGGCGGTGGGTATGGTGATAAACTCTTTCCTCCGACGATACAAGTCAATCCAAATTTTACAGGAGCTATTTCTTATCAAGGATTGGATTATGTCAGTTTGGAAGGTGAGTTTGGGCAAGATTTTGCCCAGCTTGCCTATTGGGCTTATAATATTATGGTGCAAAAAACACTCCCTATTGAGTTGTGGCTTGAATATGAGAAGGAAGGCAATTGTGACTTTCGTTTAGTAATCCGTAAAATGTGGAGTGGGTCTGTTGATGATTTCTTTGAAGAAGTAATAGTATCTGAAAAAGACTTGGAGCAAGCACTTTTTATGGATAGTCGAGACGGAGACTACTTTCTCTCGATATCTGTTGAAGCAAGAGGTCGTGGAACTATCAAACTAGGTAATCTTCACCAACGATGGAGTCGAAAACAATTTGGTAAGTTTGTACTTGGTGGAAATATCCTACATGATTCCAAGCGTGATGAAATAAACTATTTCTTCCATCCAGGTGATTTTAAACCGCCTTTGACTGTCTATTTTGCAGGTTATCGACCTGCAGAAGGATTCGAGGGTTACTTTATGATGAAAACTCTTGGATGTCCCTTCATTTTATTTTCTGATCCACGTTTAGAGGGGGGAGCTTTTTATCTCGGAACGGATGAGCTAGAGGGAAAAGTAAAGGATACGATCACTCACTATCTTGATTATTTAGGCTTGGATCATAAGGATTTGATTTTATCAGGTCTTTCTATGGGAACGTTTCCGGCTCTCTATTATGGTGCTTCTTTTGAACCCCATGCCATCATAGTTGGTAAGCCCTTGGCTAATTTAGGAACTATAGCTAGTCGTGGACGTTTGGACGCACCGGGTGTCTCTAACTTAGCTTTTGATTGTTTAATTCATCATACAGGTGGGACAAGTTCTCAAGATATGACGGAGTTGGATCAGCGTTTTTGGAAAATTTTTAAACAAGCAAATTTTTCAAAGACAACCTTTGGTTTATCCTATATGAAAGATGAAGAAATGGATCCACAAGCCTATGAACAATTAGTGTCTTATCTGTGTAATACAGGTGCGAAGATTTTATCTAAAGGAACTGCTGGACGACACAATGATGATACAGATACCAATATTTCTTGGTTTTTGCACTTTTATAGAATGGTCTTAGAGACTGGTTTTGGAAGGGAGAAAAGATGATTATTACACAGAGACAGTCTATTCATTGGGGAGAAGTTGGTGGGACTTATATGTATGGAACAACTGTATCTTATTACCCTGACAAAAGTGTTCGTCTGTATAATCCTCTATTGCCATCTGGTGAGATTCTAAAGACTTGGTTTTCTAGTGTCAATTACCAGGCTGCACGAACCCAACCTCAGCTTCCCTTATTAAAAAGAAAGCAGGAGTATCAACTATCACTGGTTTTTGATTGTCAGCCTGAAAATGGAGTTTATACCAAGATAACTTTTTTTGACCGCTATGGTGATATTTTAGAAAAAAAGGTAGAAAAAGTGAAAGATTTCATATTTACTTATCCAGAAGATAGTTATACTTATCAAGTTTCTCTTTTAAGTGCTGGATTTGAGTCCTTAACTTTCTATCATTTTTCTATTAAGGAGATCAGAAGTGTTTAGACGTTTAGGTCAAGATTTCCAGCTTAGGAAAGTGAAAAAGATTTTAAAGCAGATTAATGCCCTGAAAGGCAAGATGTCCTCTCTTTCGGATCAAGAATTAGTAGCTAAAACAGTAGAGTTTCGTCAGCGTCTTTCCGAGGGAGAAAGTCTAGACGATATTTTGGTTGAAGCTTTTGCTGTGGTGCGTGAAGCAGATAAGCGGATTTTAGGGATGTTCCCCTATGATGTTCAAGTCATGGGAGCTATTGTCATGCACTATGGAAATGTTGCTGAGATGAATACGGGGGAAGGTAAGACCTTGACAGCTACCATGCCTGTCTATTTGAACGCTTTTTCAGGAGAAGGAGTGATGGTTGTGACTCCTAATGAGTATTTATCAAAGCGTGATGCCGAGGAAATGGGCCAAGTTTATCGTTTTCTAGGATTGACCATTGGTGTACCATTTACGGAAGATCCAAAGAAGGAAATGAAAGCTGAAGAAAAGAAGCTTATCTATGCTTCGGATATCATCTACACAACCAATAGTAATTTAGGTTTTGATTATCTAAATGATAACCTAGCCTCGAATGAAGAAGGTAAGTTTTTACGACCGTTTAACTATGTGATTATTGATGAAATTGATGATATCTTGCTTGATAGTGCACAAACTCCTCTGATTATTGCGGGTTCTCCTCGTGTTCAGTCTAATTACTATGCGATCATTGATACACTTGTAACAACCTTGGTCGAAGGAGAGGATTATATCTTTAAAGAGGAGAAAGAGGAGGTTTGGCTCACTACTAAGGGGGCCAAGTCTGCTGAGAATTTCCTAGGGATTGATAATTTATACAAGGAAGAGCATGCGTCTTTTGCTCGTCATTTGGTTTATGCGATTCGAGCTCATAAGCTCTTTACTAAAGATAAGGACTATATCATTCGTGGAAATGAGATGGTACTGGTTGATAAGGGAACAGGGCGTCTAATGGAAATGACTAAACTTCAAGGAGGTCTCCATCAGGCTATTGAAGCCAAGGAACATGTCAAATTATCTCCTGAGACGCGGGCTATGGCCTCGATCACCTATCAGAGTCTTTTTAAGATGTTTAATAAGATATCTGGTATGACAGGGACAGGTAAGGTCGCGGAAAAAGAGTTTATTGAAACTTACAATATGTCTGTAGTACGCATTCCAACCAATCGTCCGAGACAACGGATTGACTATCCAGATAATCTATATATCACTTTACCTGAAAAAGTGTATGCATCCTTGGAGTACATCAAGGAATACCATGCTAAGGGAAATCCTTTACTCGTTTTTGTAGGCTCAGTTGAAATGTCTCAACTTTATTCGTCTCTCTTGTTTCGTGAAGGGATTGCCCATAATGTCCTAAATGCTAATAATGCGGCGCGTGAGGCTCAGATTATCTCCGAGTCAGGTCAGATGGGGGCTGTGACAGTGGCTACCTCTATGGCAGGACGTGGTACGGATATCAAGCTTGGTAAAGGAGTCGCAGAGCTTGGGGGCTTGATTGTTATTGGGACTGAGCGGATGGAAAGTCAGCGGATCGACCTACAAATTCGTGGCCGTTCTGGTCGTCAGGGAGATCCTGGTATGAGTAAATTTTTTGTATCCTTAGAGGATGATGTTATCAAGAAATTTGGTCCATCTTGGGTGCATAAAAAGTACAAAGACTATCAGGTTCAAGATATGACTCAACCGGAAGTATTGAAAGGTCGTAAATACCGGAAACTAGTCGAAAAGGCTCAGCATGCCAGTGATAGTGCTGGACGTTCAGCACGTCGTCAGACTCTGGAGTATGCTGAAAGTATGAATATACAACGGGATATAGTCTATAAAGAGAGAAATCGTCTAATAGATGGTTCTCGTGACTTAGAGGATGTTGTTGTGGATATCATTGAGAGATATACAGAAGAGGTAGCGGCTGATCACTATGCTAGTCGTGAATTATTGTTTCACTTTATTGTGACCAATATTAGTTTTCATGTTAAAGAGGTTCCAGATTATATAGATGTAACTGACAAAACTGCAGTTCGTAGCTTTATGAAGCAGGTGATTGATAAAGAACTTTCTGAAAAGAAAGAATTACTTAATCAACATGACTTATATGAACAGTTTTTACGACTTTCACTGCTTAAAGCCATTGATGACAACTGGGTAGAGCAGGTAGACTATCTACAACAGCTATCCATGGCTATCGGTGGTCAATCTGCTAGTCAGAAAAATCCAATCGTAGAGTACTATCAAGAAGCCTACGCGGGCTTTGAAGCTATGAAAGAACAAATCCGTGTGGATATGGTGCGTAATCTCCTGATGGGGCTGGTTGAGGTCACTCCAAAAGGTGAAATCGTGACTCATTTTCCATAAGAGGAGAAAATATGACAATTTACAATATAAATTTAGGAATTGGTTGGGCTAGTAGCGGTGTTGAATACGCTCAAGCCTATCGTGCTGGTGTTTTTCGGAAATTAAATCTGTCCTCTAAGTTTATCTTTACAGATATGATTTTAGCCGATAATATTCAGCACTTAACAGCCAATATTGGTTTTGATGATAATCAGGTTATCTGGCTTTATAATCATTTCACAGACATCAAAATTGCGCCTACTAGCGTGACAGTGGATGATGTCTTGGCTTACTTTGGTGGTGAAGAAAGTCACAGAGAAAAAAATGGCAAGGTTTTACGTGTCTTCTTTTTTGACCAAGATAAGTTTGTAACTTGTTATTTGGTTGATGAGAACAAGGACTTGGTTCAACATGCCGAGTATGTTTTTAAGGGAAACCTGATTCGGAAGGATTACTTTTCTTATACGCGTTATTGTAGCGAGTATTTTGCTCCCAAGGACAATGTTGCAGTCTTATACCAACGAACTTTTTACAATGAAGACGGGACTCCAGTCTATGATATCTTGATGAATCAAGGGAAGGAAGAAGTTTATCATTTCAAGGATAAGATTTTCTATGGAAAGCAAGCTTTTGTGCGTGCCTTTATGAAATCTTTGAATTTGAATAAGTCTGATTTGGTCATTCTCGATAGGGAGACAGGCATTGGTCAGGTTGTGTTTGAGGAAGCACAGACAGCACATTTAGCGGTAGTTGTTCATGCGGAGCATTATAGTGAAAATGCTACAAACGAGGACTATATCCTTTGGAATAACTATTATGACTACCAGTTTACCAATGCGAATAAGGTTGATTTCTTTATCGTATCAACTGATAGACAGAGAGAAGTTCTGCAAGAGCAATTTGCCAAATACACCCCGCATCAACCAAAGATTGTTACCATTCCTGTAGGTAGTATTGATTCCTTGACGGAGTCAAGTCAGGGACGTAAGCCATTTTCTTTAATTACCGCTTCACGTCTGGCCAAAGAAAAACACATTGATTGGTTGGTTAAGGCTGTGATTGAGGCTCGTAAGGAAATCCCTGAATTAACCTTTGATATTTATGGTAGTGGAGGAGAAGATTCTCTGCTTAGAGACATTATTGCAAATCATCAGGCTGAGAATTATATCCAGCTCAAGGGGCATGCGGAACTTTCGCAGATTTATAGCCAGTATGAGGTCTACTTAACGGCTTCTACCAGCGAAGGATTTGGTCTGACCTTGATGGAAGCTATTGGTTCAGGTCTACCTCTAATTGGTTTTGATGTGCCTTATGGTAATCAGACCTTTATAGAGGATGGGCAAAATGGTTATTTGATTCCAAGTTCATCTGACCATGTAGAAGACCAAATCAAGCAAGCTTATGCCGCTAAGATTTGTCAATTGTATCAAGAAAATCGTTTGGAAGCTATGCGTGCCTATTCTTACCAAATTGCAGAAGGCTTCTTGACCAAAGAAATTTTAGAAAAGTGGAAGAAAACAGTAGAGGAGGTGCTCCATGATTGAACTTTATGATAGTTACAGTCAAGAAAGTCGAGATTTACATGAAAGTCTAGTCGCTACTGGTCTTTCTCAACTTGGAGTGGTCATCGATGCAGATGGTTTTCTGCCTGATGGTCTGCTTTCTCCTTTTACCTATTATCTAGGTTACGAGGATGGAAAACCTCTCTATTTTAACCAAGTTCCCGTTTCAGATTTTTGGGAAATTTTAGGAGATAATCAGTCTGCTTGTATTGAAGATGTGACGCAGGAGAGGGCTGTCATTCATTATGCTGATGGAATGCAGGCTCGCTTGGTTAAACAGGTAGACTGGAAAGACCTAGAAGGTCGAGTACGTCAGGTTGACCACTACAATCGCTTTGGTGCTTGCTTTGCTAAAACCACTTATGATGTTTTGGGGCAAGCTATTATGACTTCCTATCGGGACGTAGATCAAAAGGAAGTTATTTTGGAAAACCATGTGACGGGTGATATCTTATTGACTTTGCCAGGTCAGTCCATGCGTTACTTTGCAAATAAAGTTGAATTTATCACCTTCTTTTTGCAAGATTTGGAAATAGACACCAGTCAGCTTATCTTTAATACTCTAGCGACTCCTTTCTTGGTTTCCTTCCATCATCCAGATAAATCTGGCTCGGATGTCTTGGTATGGCAGGAATCTCTCTATGATGCCATTCCAGGTAATATGCAGTTGATTTTGGAAAGTGATAATGTGCGTACTAAGAAGATCATCATTCCAAATAAGGCGACTTATGAGCGCGCTTTAGAGTTAACTGACGAGAAATACCATGATCAGTTTGTGCACTTGGGTTATCATTACCAGTTCAAACGTGATAATTTCCTAAGACGAGATGCCTTAATCTTGACCAATTCAGATCAGATTGAGCAAGTAGAAGCAATCGCAGGAGCCTTGCCTGATGTCACTTTCCGTATTGCAGCGGTGACAGAGATGTCTTCTAAGCTCTTAGACATGCTTCGCTATCCTAATGTGGTCCTTTACCAGAATGCTAGTCCACAGAAGATTCAGGAGCTGTATCAACTGTCGGATATTTACTTGGATATAAACCACAGTAATGAGTTACTACAGGCAGTGCGTCAGGCCTTTGAGCACAATCTCTTGATTCTTGGCTTTAATCAGACGGTGCACAATAGACTTTATATCGCTCCAGACCATCTATTTGAAAGTAGTGAAGTTGCTGCTTTGGTTGAGACCATTAAATTGGCCCTTTCAGATGTTGATCAAATGCGTCAGGCACTTGGCAAACAAGGCCAACATGCAAATTATGTTGACTTGGTGAGATATCAGGAAACCATGCAAACTGTTTTAGGAGGCTAACATGTCAGAGGAAGATTTATTTTACAAAGACGTTGAAGGCCGCATGGAAGAGTTGAAACAAAAACCCATCAAGAAGGAAAAAGAAACCCGAGGGGAAAAGATTAGTAAGACTTTTTCACTTTTACTGGGTTTGATGATTCTGATTGGTTTGCTCTTTACTTTGCTGGGAATTTTGAGGTAGATCTATGATTGACATACTAATTGTTTTAGCTATTATCCTATCTCTTGCTTTGATTGTATTGGTAACTATACAACCCCGTCAAAGTCAACTATTTTCCATGGATGCCACTAGTAATATTGGTAAACCAAGCTACTGGCAGAGCAACACCTTGGTCAAGGTGCTTACTTTATTGGTGAGTTTGGCTTTATTTATTCTATTATTAACCTTTATGGTGATTACTTATAAATAAAAGAAAACTTCAGATATTCACCTTTTGTGGATTGGTCTGAAGTTTTCTTTTTTATACTCAATGAAAATCAAAGAGCAAACTAGGAAGCTATCCACAACCTCAAAACACCGTTTTGAGGTTGTGGATAGAACTGACGAAGTCAGTAACATATATACAGCAAGGTGAAGCTGACGTAGTTTGAAGAGTATTACTGTCTATATTTTTGGTAAAAATCAACTTTTACTTGGATGAAGGTTTTGGCTTCACGTAGGAGTTGAAGAAGGGTGGCGCGGGTTTCAAATTCTTCTCTTGTCTTGGGCAGACTGCGGTTCCGGAAGACTTCCAGATAACGTTCAATTTCATCTAGCAAATCAGAAGCAGGATTGGTCTGGCTCAGTTGACCTGCAATTTTTGAAAAGAGTTGCGCTAAGATCAGGCTTTCACTGGCGGCAAGGTGACAAGTGTTAATCTGTTGGGCCATGTTTCTCAGGATACGACTTTGTCGCTGTCTCATCTCAAAGTAGTGGATATGGTAGTCGGTCTGGTGAAAGAGGTGGTCAGAGTGATCCAAATAGACCAGTCTGAGGGCTTCTTTCAAAAGCGTGTCTAATTCTGCTACCAGCTGTGCTCGGTTGCGTCCGTCTCCTCTGGATAAATAGTATTTGAAGCGCTGGAGGATATCTTTTAACTTTTCTTCCACCAGCGTGTGGTAGTGCTGGATTTCCTCTTCTCGTGAAGGCATGTAGAGATTGACCAGTAAAGCAAATCCTGTACCGATAGCAAAGAGAAGGAATTCATTGACTAGAAGGTCTGGAGAGGTTGACTCTTGAACCAAGAGATGGCTAACCAAAACCGTGCTTGGTGTGATGCCAATTTCCCAGCCCATCTTGTAGGCTAAAGGAACGTAGAAGGCCAGATAGAGGCCGAGACTCCAGATATGAAATCCGCTCAAGTGAAAAGCTAGAACACCGATAGCCAGAGCTAGAAGCATAGAAAAAAGACGATTGCGAGCCAGTTTTAAAGTACTTCTACGCGTATCAGATAGGCTCAAGAGAGCGATAATTCCAGCCGAAACTGCTGACGAAAGATTGAGAAAATAAGCAAGCAGGCAGGCAAGACAGGTAGCTAAGATGAGCTTGGTCGTACGTTGGCTAATAGACATAAGAATTTCCTAATAAGTTAGAATAAAAGCGTAAAAGACAAGACATGAGCAGGCTTGCCTTGATGAGTTATTTTTTACGGGTTGCTGCGTATTCGGCAACGGCGGTAAAGAGGACATCTGTAGAAGAGTTAAGGGCTGTTTCACATGAGTCTTGGATGACACCAATCACAAAACCAACCCCAACAACTTGTATGGCAATATCGTTAGAAATACCGAAAAGGCTACAAGCAACTGGGATAAGAAGGAGGGAACCTCCCCTCCGGCAATACCTAAAGTACCACAGGCTGAGATAGCTGCTACCACACTGAGGACAAAGGCTGTGGCAAAGTCAACAGGAATTCCAAGAGTGTTAACTGCAACAAGGGTCAAAACGTTAATGGTAATCGCTACTCCAGCCATATTGATAGTAGAACCGAGTGGGATAGAAACAGAATAGGTATCTGGGTTGAGTCCAAGGTCATGGCAGAGTTTCATGTTGACAGGAATGTTAGTCGCAGAACTACGAGTGAAAAAGGCTGTCACACCGCTGACACGGAGGCAGTTCCAAACTAGAGGGTAAGGATTGCGTCTCATAAAAAAGAAGGCAATCAAAGGGTTGACCACAAGGGCAACAAAAAGCATAGTCGTTACTAATAGAACCAATAAAATACCGTAGTTGGCAAGGCTTCCGACTCCCTTGTCAGAAATGGTTTTAAAAATAAGACCAAGGATTCCAAATGGAGTCAGATTGATGATCCATTCGACAATTTTAGAAGTCACGTCAGCGATAGTTTTTAGCAATTCTTTACTATTTTTACTGGCTTCTCTCATAGCGATTCCAAAAATGACTGCCCAAGATAAGATTCCAATATAGTTAGCAGTAAACAGGGCGTTGACTGGGTTGTCAACCAGTTTGAGCAAGAGGTTGCTGAGGATCTGCCCAACCCCATCTGGTGGTGCAATTTCAGTATTGGCACTATTTAGGGTAATTTCAATAGGGACGATGAAACTTGCTAGTACAGCTACAAGAGCAGCGGCGAAAGTCCCTATCATAGGATATACAAGAAAACAACAGTTTTCATATTGCTATCTTGTCCCTTTTGATGTTGGGAAAGGGCATTGGCAACGAGAGCAAAGACTAGGATAGGAGCAACAGCTTTTAGACCTCCAACGAATAAATCCCCGAGTAGCCCAATCCCTGAGAGATTAGGAAGGGTCAGTCCTAGGATTCCCCACAAAGCATACCAATCAAGATACGCTTGACAAGGCTTGCCTTATTCCAAGCATGAATGATTCTTTTCATAATAATCTCCTTTTTGTGTAGTGATTATGATTATAGTATAAATGATAGACAAAATCAAGAATTTTCTGTCTATTTTTTGAATATTTATGGAGAATGAGACTGATGAAAATATGGTATAATGAAATAAAGGAGTTTTATATGCAAAAATTTATTCAGGCTTATATTGAAAAGCTAGATGTGACAACCATTATCGAGAATATTCTAACCAAGGTCATTTCTCTTTTACTGCTTTTGATTGTATTTTATATTGCTAAAAAAATGCTTCATACCATGGTGCAGAGAATTGTCAAACCTTCTCTAAAAATGTCTCGTCATGATGTCGGACGCCAAAAAACCATCTCACGTTTACTAGAAAATGTGTTTAATTATACGCTATATTTCTTTTTACTCTACTGCATTTTGTCGATTTTAGGTTTGCCAGTTTCTAGTTTGCTGGCTGGAGCTGGTATTGCTGGGGTAGCGATTGGTATGGGAGCCCAAGGCTTTCTGTCTGATGTCATCAATGGCTTTTTCATCCTCTTTGAACGTCAACTGGATGTGGGAGATGAGGTCGTTCTGACAAATGGACCGATTACTGTATCGGGTAAGGTTGTCAGTGTGGGAATTCGTACGACACAGCTTCGTAGCGAGGAGCAAGCCCTTCACTTTGTCCCTAACCGAAATATCACAGTTGTTAGCAATTTCTCACGCACAGACTAGACCTGTTATTTTAAGTAATTTGTGGTACAATAGAGGGAGTTTAATAAGGAGAAAAGATGGTTTTAGAAAAGCAGTTGGGCCATGGTTGTACCTGGATAGACCTAGACCTAGGAAAGTTGAATAAACTAGAAGACCTTTCTGAAATTTACGGTTTGGACAAGGAAACCATTGAATACGCACTGGATAGAAACGAGCGCGCCCACATGGACTACCACCGTGAAAGTGGGACGGTTACCTTTATCTATAATGTCCTAGACGTAAAAAAGGACAAGGCCTACTATGAGACTTTTCCCATGACCTTTATCGTCGAGCATCGTCGCCTGATTACCATTAGTAATACCAAGAACGCCTATGTCATTGAACAGATGACTCGTTATCTGGAGAGCCATGACACGCTTTCGATTTATAAGTTTCTCTTTGCCAGTCTGGAAATCATCAGCAATGCCTACTATCCTGTCATTGAGCAGATGGACAAGAGTAGGGATGAGGTCAATGACCTCTTGCGCCAGCGAACTACCAAGAAAAACCTCTTTGCCTTGTCTGATTTGGAGACTGGTATGGTTTATCTGACGGCAGCTGCCAAACAAAATCGGATTTTGTTAGAGCATATTCAAGGTCATGCCTTGTATCGTAGTTTTGATGAGATTGAGAGAGAACAGTTTGATGATGCCATGATTGAGGCTCATCAGCTGGTATCCATGACAGACCTAATCTCTCAGATTTTACAGCAGCTTTCAGCCTCTTACAACAATATTCTAAACAATAATCTGAATGACAATTTGACAACCTTGACTATCATTTCAGTCTTGCTAGCTGTTTTGGCAGTCGTGACAGGCTTTTTCGGAATGAATGTTCCCTTACCTTTAACAGATGAGCCCCATGCTTGGCTCTATATCAGTTTGGCTAGTGCAGGTTTGTGGATTGTTTTATCCTTGTTACTAAGGAAAATTGCGAAAAAAAGTTAAGAAAAGGAGCCAGAATGGCGATTGAAAATTATATACCAGATTTTGCTGTGGAAGCAGTCTATGATCTGACAGTCCCAAGCCTGCAGGCGCAGGGAATCAAGGCTGTTTTGGTCGATTTGGATAATACCCTCATTGCTTGGAACAACCCTGATGGAACGCCAGAGATGAAGCAATGGCTACATGACCTTCGGGACGCGGGTATTGGCATTATCGTAGTGTCAAATAACACCAAAAAACGCGTTCAACGAGCAGTTGAGAAATTTGGGATTGATTACGTTTACTGGGCCTTGAAGCCCTTCACATTTGGTATTGACCGTGCCATGAAGGAATTCCACTATGACAAAAAGGAAGTGGTCATGGTTGGCGACCAGCTCATGACAGATATACGAGCAGCCCACCGTGCAGGGATTCGGTCAATTTTAGTCAAACCCTTGGTCCAACATGACTCAATCAAAACGCAGATTAACCGAACTCGTGAGCGTCGTGTTATGAGAAAAATCACTGAAAAGTACGGACCGATTACATATAAAAAAGGAATTTAACTATGGAAGAAATTCTCTGTATTGGTTGTGGAGCAACCATTCAGACGACAGATAAAGCTGGTCTTGGTTTTACCCCCCAGTCGGCACTTGAAAAAGGTTTGGAGACTGGCGAAGTCTATTGCCAACGCTGTTTCCGTCTCCGCCACTACAATGAAATCACAGATGTCCAGTTGACGAACGATGATTTCCTCAAGCTCTTGCACGAGGTGGGAGACAGTGATGCCTTAGTGGTCAATGTCATTGATATCTTTGATTTTAATGGATCTGTCATCCCAGGTTTACCACGTTTCGTCTCGGGCAATGATGTCCTCTTGGTAGGAAATAAAAAAGATATCCTTCCTAAGTCAGTTAAGTCTGGTAAGATTAGCCAGTGGCTCATGAAACGTGCCCATGAAGAAGGTCTTCGTCCAGTCGATGTGGTCCTAACTTCAGCACAAAATAAACATGCCATTAAGGAAGTCATTGATAAGATTGAACACTACCGTAAGGGCCGCGATGTCTATGTGGTCGGTGTGACCAACGTTGGAAAATCAACTCTAATCAATGCTATTATCCAAGAAATCACGGGTGATCAGAATGTCATCACTACTTCACGCTTCCCAGGGACAACCTTGGACAAAATAGAGATTCCGCTTGACGACGGATCTTATATTTACGATACGCCGGGAATTATCCACCGCCACCAGATGGCTCACTACTTGACGGCCAAAAACCTCAAGTATGTCAGTCCTAAAAAGGAAATCAAGCCTAAGACCTATCAGCTTAATCCTGAGCAAACCCTATTTTTAGGTGGTTTGGGACGCTTTGACTTTATAGCAGGAGAAAAGCAAGGATTTACTGCTTTCTTTGATAATGAACTCAAACTCCATCGTAGCAAGCTTGAAGGAGCTAGTGCTTTCTACGATAAGCACCTGGGAACTCTTCTGACACCACCAAATAGCAAGGAAAAAGAAGATTTCCCAAGGCTAGTCCAGCATGTCTTTACCATTAAAGATAAGACAGACCTAGTCATTTCAGGCCTAGGCTGGATTCGTGTAACAGGCACAGCAAAAGTCGCCGTCTGGGCACCAGAAGGCGTCGCCGTCGTCACACGAAAAGCAATTATTTAAAACAAAATCGCTGAGCGAACAAAGTGAGCTCATATAGCGATAGTTATTGCCGTGGTGTGATTGCCAATCTGTAGATTGGCAAGGGGCACAATTGAGACCAAGGCTCAATTGTGAGGTCAGGAAATCCATTTTTCAAAGATGAAATCTTTGGAAAATTAGTTCCGACCGTCCCTCACCACCTAAAATAACTATCAAAAAACAAGGAAGAAAATTATGTCATTAACATCAAAACAACGTGCCTTCCTCAACAGCCAGGCACACACCCTCAAACCTATCATCCAAATCGGGAAAAATGGACTCAACGACCAAATCAAAACCAGCGTCCGTCAAGCTCTTGATGCGCGTGAATTAATCAAGGTTACTCTCTTACAAAACACAGATGAAAACATCCACGAAGTAGCTGAAATTTTGGAAGAAGAAATCGGTGTGGATACAGTCCAAAAAATAGGACGCATCTTGATTTTGTTTAAACAATCTAGCAAGAAAGAAAATCGCAAGATTTCTAAGAAAGTCAAAGAAATCTAAGACCGAAACTCCAAATAACTGTTTTTATAGAGAAATAAAGGGGACTAGCCTATGACAATCGAACTATTGACTCCCTTTACCAAGGTAGAGTTGGAGCCAGAAATCAAGGAGAAAAAACGCAAACAAGTTGGGATTTTAGGGGGGAATTTTAACCCTGTTCACAATGCCCATCTCATTGTTGCGGATCAAGTACGGCAACAGTTGGGACTGGATCAAGTTCTTCTCATGCCTGAATACCAACCTCCTCACGTTGATAAAAAGGAAACCATCCCTGAACACCATCGTCTCAAGATGCTTGAGTTGGCAATTGAGGGAATTGACGGCCTAGTCATTGAAACCATTGAGTTGGAGCGCAAGGGTATTTCCTACACCTACGACACCATGAAGATTTTGACAGAGAAGAATCCAGATACGGATTATTACTTTATCATCGGTGCCGACATGGTTGACTATCTGCCTAAGTGGTACCGAATTGATGAACTGGTTGACATGGTTCAGTTTGTGGGGGTTCAGCGTCCACGCTACAAGGTAGGGACTTCCTATCCAGTTATCTGGGTGGACGTACCGCTTATGGATATCTCGTCCAGCATGGTGCGGGACTTCCTTGCCCAAGGTCGGAAACCCAACTTTCTCCTACCTCAGCCAGTGCTAGACTACATCGAGAAGGAGGGGCTCTACTGATGTCCTATCAAGACTATATCAACTGCTCCCGTGAGGCCTTGTTGGAAAAAATGGCAGAGCTTCTACCTGAGAAACGTCTAACCCATTGTCTAGGTGTGGAGCGTGCCGCTATGGAATTAGCTCAGCGCTTTGGTGTAGATGTTGAGAAAGCAAGTCTAGCAGGTCTTCTTCATGACTATGCTAAAAAGTTGTCAGCTCAGGAATTTCTAGCCTTGATTGACCGTTACCAGCTAGACCCTGACCTCAAAAACTGGGGCAATAATGTCTGGCATGGTATGGTCGGAATTTACAAAATTCAGGAAGATTTGGATTTGCATGATTCTGAAATTCTGCGAGCCATTGAAATTCATACAGTCGGAGCTGGTCAAATGACAGACCTAGATAAGGTCATCTACGTCGCAGACTATATCGAGCACAATCGAGCCTTTCCTGGAGTAGATGTGGCGCGTGAGATTGCAAGTCTATCGCTCAATAAGGCGGTGGCCTACGAAACAGCTCGTACCGTGGAGTATCTAGCTCATCAGGGATTCCCCATCTATCCCCAAACCCTTGAAACCTATAACGCCTTTGTGCACTATTTGAAAGAGGACTAAATGAAGACGGCTTTTATAATCATTGATGTTCAGAATGTTTTAGTAGAAACTGGGTTCCAGACAAAAAGTCTATTGGAAAAAATTTCTTATTTACAAAACCAGGCTAGAAGCAAGAATATTGAAATTATCTATGTTCAACATATTGAGAACTCTGAAGCTCAAACATCAGAAGATTGGCAGTTATCTGCGCTTTTAAATCGAAAACCTGCTGAAAAGGTCTTTCAGAAGAAGTATAACAGTATTTTCAAAGAAACTGGCTTAAAAGAATACTTGGATAAACAGGGGATTGAAAAATTAGTTTTATGTGGTATGCAGACAGAATATTGTGTGGATACCTCTGTCAAGGTTGCCTTTGAATATGGCTATCAGCTTATTGTTCCAGAAGGTGCTGTCACAACCTTTGATGGGGATGACATTCCAGCAGAAACGATTAATGAATTTTATGAGGACATTTGGGAGGAGCGCTTTGCAGATGTCCTAGATTACAAACATATTTTCTAAAAAGAGGATTAAATGAACGAAAAAGAATTACTAGAACTAGTCGTGAAAGCGGCTGATGAGAAACGTGCGGAGGATATCCTTGCACTTGATGTACAAGATTTGACTAGTGTGACGGACTACTTTGTCATCACTAGCTCAATGAATAGCCGTCAGTTGGACGCTATCGCAGCTAATATCCGTGAAAAAGTAGCTCAAGCGGGCTTTAAAGGTAGCCATGTCGAAGGCGATGCAGCTGGAGGCTGGGTCTTACTGGACCTCGGTGCTGTTGTCGTGCATATCTTTTCAGAGGAAATGCGTGCCCATTATAATCTAGAGAAGCTATGGCATGAGGCGAATTCAGTAGATATTTCAGAAGCTCTTGCTTAGAAGATGAACTCAGTTGTAGTCAACTGGGTTTCTTTGCTTATTTTAGAAAAATTGATAGAAAGGTAAAGGGCTAGTGGTGTTTACCATGGAGCTCTTAGTATCATGATTATGGCGACTTATGAAACCTTTGCGGCGGTCTATGATGCGGTCATGGACGATAGTTTATACGACAAATGGACGAATTTTTCTCTGCGTCATTTGCCTAAGACCAAGGAGAGAAAGAAACTCTTGGAATTGGCTTGTGGGACAGGAATTCAATCAGTGCGCTTCTCTCAGGCTGGTTTTGATGTGACTGGACTTGACTTGAGTGCGGATATGTTGAAGATTGCGGAGAAGAGAGCAACTTCAGCCAAGCAAAAGATTGCTTTTATAGAAGGTAATATGCTGAATTTGTCCAAGGCAGGGAAATACGATTTTGTCACGTGTTATTCGGACTCTATCTGCTATATGCAGGATGAGGTGGAAGTAGGGGACGTCTTTAAGGACGTGTACAATGCGCTGAATGAAGAGGGAGTTTTCATCTTTGACGTGCACTCGACCTACCAGACAGATGAAGTATTCCCTGGCTATTCCTACCATGAAAATGCGGAAGATTTTTCCATGCTTTGGGATACATATGAGGACGAAGCTCCTCACTCCATCGTGCATGAGCTGACTTTCTTTATCAAGGAGGCTGACGGTTCCTTTAGTCGCCACGATGAAGTACATGAGGAGAGGACCTATGAGATCTTGACCTATGATATCTTGCTGGAACAGGCTGGATTTAAGTCCTTCAAACTCTATGCAGACTTTGAGGATAAGGAGCCAACAGAAACTAGCACCCGTTGGTTTTTTGTGGCGCAGAAGTAGGAGATTAGCATGACCATCACAGGTATTATCGCGGAGTTCAATCCTTTTCATAATGGCCATAAATACCTGCTGGATCAGGCAGAGGGACTGAAAATTGTTGCCATGTCAGGGAATTTCATGCAGCGTGGAGAGCCTGCTATTGTGGATAAGTGGACAAGGGCCCAGATGGCGCTGGAAAATGGCGCAGACTTGGTAGTGGAATTGCCCTTTTTAGTCAGTGTTCAGGCAGCTGATTTCTTTGGTCAAGGAGCTGTGGATATCTTGGATCGCTTGGGCATTGATAGTCTAGTTTTTGGGACAGAGGAAGTTCGAGATTATCAGAAAATCGCTGACTTATACACAGAGAAAGGTGCTGAGATGGAGAAATTTGTGGAAAATCTGCCTGATTCCCTTTCCTATCCCCAGAAAACCCAAGCTATGTGGAAGGAATTTGCTGGTCTTGATTTTTCAGGTAATACCCCCAATCATGTTCTTGCTCTGGCCTATGCCAAGGCGGTTGCAGGACGAAATATCAAGCTGCATCCGATTCAGCGTCAGGGGGCAGGTTACCATTCTGTGAATAAAGATGTGGACTTTGCCTCGGCGACAGCCCTCCGTCAACATCAGAAGGACCAAGATTTCTTAGAACGTTTTATGCCTTCTGTTGCCCTATTTGAGCAGGCCAGTAAGGTGATCTGGGAAGACTATTTTCCCTTGCTCCGCTATCAAATCTTGTCAAATCCCGACCTAACCACCATCTATCAGGTCAATCAAGAAATGGCTGTGCGCATTAAAGAAGCTATTAAAACAGCCCAGTCTGTAGAAGAGTTGGTCGAGGCGGTTGCGACCAAACGTTACACCAAGGCGCGTGTCAGACGCCTATTGACCTATATTTTGGTGCAGGCTAGAGAAAATGTCTTGCCAGAAGCCATTCATGTCCTTGGATTTACTGAAAAAGGCAGGCAACATCTCAAGTCTCTGAAAGGACAGGTCAATCTAGTCAGCCGAATTGGCAAAGAACCTTGGGATGCTATGACCCAAAAAGCAGACCAGATTTACCAACTAGGAAAGCCAAGTATAGCAGAGCAAAATTTTGGAAGAGTGCCGATTAGAATAGAAACAAGCTAAGTCTACCGAAAGGTAGGCTTTTTGAGATTTTTTACGAATAATACTCTTCGAAAATCAAATTCAAATCGCGTCAACGTCGCCTTGCCGTACTCAAGTACAGCCTGCGGCTAGTTTCCTAGTTTGCTCTTTGATTTTCATTGAGTATAAATAGATAGAAAAGAAAATCTTGTACAAGTTCCTGACAATTTCTTTCTTTTCGTGTATAATAGTGGAAAAGAGCTAAAACGAGGTATGGTTATGGAAGCAGTCCTTTACTCAACATTCCGAAATCATTTAAAGGACTACATGAAGAAGGTAAATGATGAATTTGAGCCTTTGACGGTGGTCAATAAAAATCCAGATGAGGACATTGTAGTTCTTTCAAAGAGCGAATGGGACAGTATTCAGGAAACCCTGAGAATCGCTCAAAATAAGGAGTTATCAGACAAGGTTTTGCGAGGAATGGCTCAAGTCCGTGCTGGAAGCATTCAGGTCCATGTGATTGAGGAGTGATGAATGCTACTCAAGTTTACAGAAGATGCCTGGGCAGATTATTGCTACTGGCAAAACCAAGATAAAAAAACACTAAAAAGAATCAATAAATTAATCAAGGATATTCAACGCGATCCATTTACAGGAATAGGAAAACCAGAGCCACTCAAATATGATTACCAAGGAGCCTGGTCACGGCGTATTGATGCAGAAAATCGCTTGATTTATATGATGGATGGAGATAGCGTGGCTTTCTTGTCCTTTAAAGATCATTACTAAGTCTATTGAAAGGTAGGCTTTTTCTCAAGTCTCTACTAAACTACTATTTCTAAAAAACAAGTTTATTTTGGCAAATGTGTTCCAAATTCCCCAAAACATATTCTATTTTAGGTTTGTGAAAATCACTTTTTTATGGTAGAATGTAAAAGAATGTATGTCATTCGGAATAACAATAAAATGAGGTAAAAACATGGAAATCATGTCGCTTGCGATTGCTGTTTTTGCCGTCATCATTGGTTTAGTCATTGGATATGTCAGCATCTCAGCTAAGATGAAATCATCTCAGGAAGCTGCAGAGTTGATGCTTTTAAATGCTGAACAAGAAGCAACTAATTTACGTGGACAAGCTGAGCGTGAAGCGGATTTACTTGTTAATGAAGCCAAACGTGAAAGCAAGTCTCTTAAAAAAGAAGCACTATTGGAGGCCAAAGAAGAAGCCAGAAAATACCGTGAAGAAGTGGACGCTGAATTCAAATCAGAACGTCAAGAACTCAAACAAATCGAAAGTCGTTTGACAGAGAGAGCTACTAGCCTTGACCGTAAGGACGACAATTTGACGAGTAAAGAACAAACACTTGAACAAAAAGAACAAAGTATTTCTGATAGAGCGAAAAACCTTGATGCGCGTGAAGAGCAATTAGAGGAAGTCGAAAGACAAAAAGAAGCAGAACTAGAGCGTATTGGTGCTCTGTCTCAGGCAGAAGCACGAGATATTATCTTGGCTCAGACAGAGGAAAACTTGACCAGGGAGATTGCCAGTCGCATTCGCGAAGCTGAGCAAGAGGTCAAGGAACGTTCTGACAAAATGGCCAAGGACATCTTGGTTCAAGCTATGCAACGTATCGCTGGTGAATATGTAGCGGAGTCAACAAACTCAACAGTTCATCTGCCAGACGATACTATGAAGGGACGCATTATTGGTCGTGAAGGTCGTAACATTCGTACCTTTGAAAGTTTGACAGGGGTCGATGTGATTATCGACGATACACCAGAAGTGGTGACCTTGTCAGGATTTGATCCGATTCGTCGTGAGATTGCCCGTATGACTATGGAAATGTTGCTCAAAGATGGTCGTATACATCCAGCTCGTATCGAAGAGTTGGTTGAGAAAAACCGTCAAGAGATTGACAATAAGATTCGTGAATACGGTGAGGCTGCTGCCTATGAAATTGGTGCGCCAAACCTTCATCCAGACTTGATGAAGATTATGGGACGTTTGCAGTTCCGTACTTCATATGGACAAAATGTTTTGCGCCATTCGATTGAGGTTGCTAAGTTGGCTGGTATCATGGCGAGCGAACTTGGTGAAAATGCGGCTCTTGCCCGTCGTGCTGGATTCCTTCACGATATCGGGAAAGCCATTGACCATGAGGTTGAAGGTAGCCACGTTGAAATCGGTATGGAATTGGCCCGTAAGTACAAGGAACCCCCAGTTGTGGTGAATACGATTGCTAGTCACCACGGAGATGTTGAAGCTGAGAGCGTGATAGCAGTTATCGTCGCTGCAGCAGATGCCTTGAGCGCAGCCCGTCCAGGTGCTCGTAGTGAGTCTCTTGAAAGCTACATCAAGCGTCTCCATGATTTGGAAGAAATTGCTAACGGCTTTGAAGGAGTGCAAACTAGCTTTGCCCTTCAAGCAGGACGTGAAATTCGTATCATGGTCAATCCAGGAAAAATCAAGGACGACAAAGTCACAATCTTGGCTCACAAAGTTCGTAAGAAAATTGAAAACAATCTCGATTATCCAGGAAATATCAAGGTAACCGTGATTCGCGAGCTTCGTGCAGTAGATTATGCTAAATAAATAAGAAAGAGCAGTTGAAAAATTACTGCTTTTTTGTTACACTAGATAGAAAGACTGTAAAGGATAATCTGGCTTTTTGCCATTATTCTAGAGAAATGTTATTTCACAGATTGACTAAAAGGAGACACAATGGCAGACCGAGGCTTACTAATCGTTTTTTCTGGTCCTTCAGGGGTTGGAAAAGGAACGGTTAGAAGAGAGATTTTTGAGAGTTCTGAAAACCAATTTCAATATTCTGTATCGATGACGACACGCGCACAACGTCCTGGAGAAGTGGACGGTGTTGACTATTTCTTCCGTACTCGTGAAGAATTTGAAGAGCTGATTCGTCAAGGACAGATGTTGGAATACGCAGAATATGTCGGCAACTACTATGGAACTCCTCTGACCTATGTCAATGAAACCTTGGACAAGGGAATCGATGTTTTCCTTGAAATTGAAGTTCAGGGTGCTCTTCAGGTCAAGAAAAAGGTTCCAGATGCTGTCTTTATCTTCCTGACACCACCAGATTTGGATGAATTGCAAGATCGCTTGGTAGGTCGTGGAACAGATAGTGCAGAAGTGATTGCCCAACGAATCGAAAAGGCCAAGGAAGAAATTGCCCTCATGCGTGAGTATGATTATGCGATTGTCAACGATCAGGTGCCCCTAGCTGCTGAACGTGTCAAATGTGTGATTGAAGCAGAACACTTCTGTGTGGATCGTGTCATTGGTCACTATCAGGAGATGTTACCAAAATCTCCAACTACCCGATAAAATTTAGAAAATAGGTACAAGCAAATGATGTTAAAACCCTCTATTGATACCTTGCTCGACAAGGTTCCTTCAAAATATTCACTCGTAATCTTGGAAGCAAAACGTTCCCACGAATTGGAAGCAGGTGCCCCAGCAACTCAAGGTTTCAAGTCTGAAAAATCAACTCTTCGCGCTTTAGAAGAAATCGAATCAGGAAACGTTACAATTCACCCAGATCCAGAAGGAAAACGTGAAGCAGTGCGTCGCCGTATCGAAGAAGAAAAACGCCGCAAAGAAGAAGAAGAAAAGAAAATCAAAGAGCAAATTGCTAAAGAAAAAGAAGATGGTGAAAAAATTTAAGGTTGGGGGGACTCAATCTTATTTTTTCTATTGCAAGAATGTACTGACAAGGAGGAGGTGAGAAGATGGCCCTAGCTAAGATTATCGTAGATGTGCCCTTGATGCAGACGGACCAGCCCTATAGTTACAGGATTCCGGAGGAATTTGAGGGAATGCTGGAAGTTGGGATGCGGGTTCATGTGCCTTTTGGTAAGGGTAATCGCCTGATTCAAGGGATTGTTCTTGGTTTGGAGTCCCAATCAGATGGAGAAGAGATGGAGCAAGATTTAAAAGATATTGCAGAGGTGCTGGATTTTTCTCCTGCTCTCACGCCAGAACAACTCTGGCTGGCTGAGGAGTTACGCAAATCTGTCTTCTCCTACAAAATTTCTATCCTCAAGGCCATGCTTCCAGGATTTCTGAATTCTAGCTATGACAAGATTCTCTATCCTCTGGAAGGCTTGAGTCAGGAAGAACGAGTGCGCCTGTTTGGTTCAGAAGATTCGCTAGCCTTTTCTTCACTAGACCTTGCCAAGCAAGCTGAAATGATGCGTTTGACTAGAAAAGGCCTGCTTGGTCTGGAATATCAGGCAGTCGATCAAAAGAAGGTCAAGACCCAGTCTTGGTATGAGGTTGACCATGCTCAATTAGAAGGTGTTGAGATTTCTACACGTGCCAAGAAAAAGTTGGAACTGAGAGATTATCTGCTGTCTCATCCAGAGAGCGCTTCCTTGGCTAGCTTGTTAGAGTCTTACTCGCGAGAGCAAATCAACTTCTTTGTGGATCAAGGTGCTGTTACCATAGTCCAAAAGGAAGTTCAACGCTCGGCTGCTTATTTTGAAGGAATTGAAGCAAGTAGACCTTTGGAGTTAAATCCAGAACAAAGACAGGCGCGTGATGCGGTTGTGAGTTCTATTGGCAGTTCTCAACCTCCCTTTCTACTTCAAGGGATTACAGGAAGTGGGAAGACCGAGGTTTACTTGCAGATTATCCAAGGTGCCCTGGATAAGGGCAAGACAGCTATTTTGCTGGTACCTGAGATTTCCTTGACTCCTCAGATGACCGAGCGTTTTATAGCACGTTTTGGGGACAAGGTAGCCATTCTTCACTCAGGATTATCCAATGGTGAAAAGTATGATGAATGGCGCAAGGTGGATCGTGGCGATGCCCAAGTTGTTGTTGGTGCCAGATCTGCTATCTTTGCTCCTCTGAAAAATCTGGGTGTCATGATTATTGATGAAGAGCATGAAGCGGCTTATAAGCAGGACAGCAATCCCCGTTACCATGCCAGAGAGGTAGCTATTTTACGGGCTCAGTATAATCAAGCAACTCTGGTACTTGGATCTGCAACGCCGAGCTTAGAGAGCCGGGCACGTGCTGGCAAAGGCGTCTATCAACACTTACGTCTAACCCAACGTGCCAATCCTTTGGCTACAATCCCTGAGGTTCAAGTGATTGACTTTCGAGACTATATCGGACAAAATGAGACGTCAAACTTTACGCCTCCTTTGCTAGAGGCTATCCAAGACCGTCTGATTAAAAAAGAGCAGGTGGTTCTCATGCTCAATCGCCGTGGTTATTCTAGCTTTGTCATGTGTCGGGAGTGTGGGACGGTGGATACTTGTCCCAACTGCGATATTTCTCTGACCTTGCATATGGATACCAAGACTATGAACTGCCATTATTGTGGTTTCTCGAAGGATATTCCTCAGGTCTGTCCTAACTGTAAGAGCCGCAGTATTCGTTACTATGGGACGGGAACTCAGAAGGCTTATGATGAGCTAGCAGAACTCTTTCCCCAAGCTCGCATTCTGAGGATGGATGTGGATACGACTCGAAAAAAAGGCAGTCACCAAGCCTTGCTTGATCAGTTTGGGCGAGGGAAAGCGGATATTTTACTTGGTACTCAGATGATTGCAAAGGGTTTGGATTTTCCCAATGTTACCCTAGTCGGAGTTCTAAATGCGGATACGGCCTTGAATCTGCCTGATTTCCGTTCTTCTGAGAGAACCTTCCAGCTCTTGACTCAGGTGGCAGGTCGAGCAGGTCGGGCTGAAAAAGCAGGTCAAGTCTTGATACAGTCCTACAATTCGCAGCACTATGCTATTCGATTTGCCAAGGATCAAGATTACGAAGGCTTTTATGCCTATGAAATGGGAATCAGACGACAACTCGGCTATCCACCTTACTATTTCACGATTGGTATTACCCTTTCTCACAAGAAAGAAGAAGAGGTTTTCAAACGTGCCTATGAAGTCATGAACATTTTGCGGTCAGGCTTGTCAGAGACCAGTCCCATTCTGGGGCCAACGCCAAAACCGATTGCCCGTACCCACAACCTCTATCATTACCAGATTTTAATTAAATACCGTTTAGAAGATGAGCTGGGGCCGACCCTCAACCAGGTCTTGGCCTTGACTCAAGAACGGGAAAATAGTGAGCTCCGTCTCAGCATTGACCATGAGCCGCAGCAATTTTTATAAAAAGGAGAAGATATGACAAAACTAATCTTTATGGGGACCCCCGACTTTTCAGCAACAGTCTTAAAAGGACTTTTGACAGATGACCGTTACGAAATTCTAGCCGTTGTGACCCAGCCAGACCGTGCTGTTGGTCGTAAAAAAGTTATCCAAGAAACCCCAGTCAAGCAGGCTGCCAAGGAAGCAGGACTATCTATCTACCAACCTGAAAAATTATCTGGAAGTCCAGAGATGGAAGAACTTATGAAGCTAGGAGCAGATGGAATTGTGACTGCTGCTTTTGGGCAGTTTCTCCCAAGCAAACTCCTTGATAGCATGGACTTTGCTGTCAACGTTCATGCCTCCCTCCTTCCTAGACACCGTGGTGGTGCGCCTATCCATTATGCCTTGATTCAAGGGGATGAGGAAGCTGGTGTGACCATCATGGAAATGGTTAAGGAAATGGATGCAGGAGATATGATTTCTCGTCGCAGCATTCCGATCACAGATGAGGACAATGTTGGCACCTTGTTTGAAAAATTGGCGCTAGTTGGTCGTGATTTGCTTTTGGACACTCTGCCTGCCTATATTGCTGGTGATATCAAACCTGAACCGCAGGATACGAGTCAGGTTACCTTCTCTCCAAATATAAAGCCAGAGGAAGAAAAACTGGACTGGAACAAAACCAATCGTCAACTCTTTAACCAAATTCGTGGAATGAACCCCTGGCCTGTTGCCCATACTTTCCTTAAGGGCGACCGCTTTAAGATTTATGAAGCCCTACCAGTAGAAGGTCAGGGAAATCCAGGTGAGATTCTCTCTATCGGCAAGAAAGAATTGATTGTCGCAACGGCTGAAGGGGCTCTATCCCTCAAACAAGTGCAGCCAGCTGGTAAGCCTAAGATGGACATTGCTTCCTTCCTCAACGGAGTTGGACGTACATTGACTGTAGGAGAACGATTTGGTGACTAAAGTAGAAACGGCTAGAAGTTTAGCTCTAGCAGTGCTAGAGGATGTTTTTGTGAACCAAGCATACTCAAATATCGCCTTAAATAAGCATCTAAAGGGAAGTCAACTTTTGGCAGCAGACAAGGGCTTAGTGACCGAGCTGGTCTATGGAACGGTAGCCCGTAAACTGACTCTGGAATGGTACCTATCCCACTTTATCGAAGACAGAGACCAGTTAGACAGCTGGCTCTATGTCCTTCTTCTCATGAGTGCCTACCAACTCCGCTATTTGGACAAGATTCCAGATCATGCTGTGGTCAATGAAGCAGTGGAATTGGCCAAACTCCGTAAAAAAGGCAGTGAAAAATTGGTCAACGCTGTCCTTCGCCGTATCTTGCGTGAAGGCTGGCCAGATATTGCTAGCATCAAGCGAAAAAACAAGCGTGACTCCATTGCCTATTCTCTCCCAGTTTGGCTAGTTGCCAAACTCAAGGAAGAATACGGAGAGGAGAGAGCAAAAGCCATCTTTGAAAGCCTGTTAGTGCGAAACAAAGCCAGTATTCGTGTAACAGACCTAAGTCGAAAAGAGGAAATCCAAGCCTTGTTGGAGGCGAATAATTCCCTTTTAGCAACCACTGGTCTGGTTAAGGAGCAGGGGCATTTTGCAGGGCATAATTTGTTTGCGGATGGAGCCATTACCATCCAAGACGAGTCCAGTCAGTTGGTTGCTCCGACGCTTGATTTACAAGGTGATGAGCGAGTGCTTGATGCCTGTGCGGCTCCAGGTGGGAAAACAGCCCATATAGCCTCTTATCTTACGACAGGTCAGGTTACTGCTCTGGACTTGTACGACCACAAGTTGGATTTAATTCAAGAAAATGCCCAACGTCTGGGAGTTGCAGATCGGGTTCAAACTCAAAAATTGGATGCCAGAAAGGTGCATGAGTTTTTTGACCAGGATTCCTTTGATAAGATTTTGGTGGATGCTCCTTGTTCAGGAATCGGTCTTTTGCGCCGAAAACCAGATATCAAATACAATAAAGAAACGGCAGATTTCGCGTCCTTGCAGGAAATTCAGTTAGAAATATTAGGTAGTGTTTGTCAAATACTAGGCAAAGGTGGTATAATAACTTATAGCACCTGCACTATCGTCTCAGAGGAGAATTTTCAAGTCGTTAAGGCCTTTTTAGAGAGTCATCCCGAGTTCGAGCAGGTAAAACTAGAACATGAATGTAAGGATATCATGAAAGACGGCTGTATCCTCATTACACCTGAATTGTATGGAAGTGATGGATTCTTCATCAGTCAATTTCGCAAGATATCGGATTAGGAAGGAACTGACACATGGAAATTTCATTATTAACAGATGTTGGTCAGAAACGAACAAATAACCAAGACTATGTCAACCACTATGTCAATAGAGCTGGACGTACCATGATTATTTTAGCTGATGGGATGGGAGGTCATCGTGCAGGGAATATCGCTAGTGAAATGGCGGTCACAGACCTGGGTGTAGCTTGGGTTGATACCCAGATCGATACAGTCAATGAAGTGCGTGAATGGTTCGCCCATTACCTAGAAATTGAAAATCAAAAGATTCACCAGCTTGGTCAGGATGAAGCTTACAGAGGCATGGGAACTACTTTGGAAGTCCTTGCTATTATTGATAATCAGGCTATCTATGCTCATATTGGTGATTCGCGTATCGGCTTGATTCGTGGAGAAGAATACCATCAGTTGACGAGTGATCATTCTTTGGTTAATGAATTGCTCAAGGCTGGTCAATTGACACCAGAAGAGGCAGAAGCTCATCCGCAAAAAAATATTATCACCCAGTCTATTGGGCAAAAAGATGAAATTCAGCCTGATTTTGGGACAGTTATCCTTGAGTCAGGTGACTATCTCTTGCTCAATAGTGACGGCTTGACCAACATGATTTCAGGCAGTGAGATTCGTGATATTGTAACCAGTGATATTCCTTTAGCAGATAAAACGGAGACACTTGTTCGTTTTGCTAACAATGCAGGAGGTTTAGACAACATTACGGTTGCCCTTGTTTCTATGAACGAGGAGGATGCAGAATGATCCAAATCGGCAAGATTTTTGCCGGACGCTATCGGATTGTCAAACAGATTGGTCGAGGAGGTATGGCGGATGTCTACCTAGCCAAAGACTTAATCTTAGATGGGGAAGAAGTGGCAGTGAAGGTTCTGAGGACCAACTACCAGACGGACCCGATAGCTGTAGCTCGTTTTCAGCGTGAAGCGAGAGCTATGGCAGATCTAGACCATCCTCATATCGTTCGGATAACAGATATTGGTGAGGAAGACGGTCAACAGTATCTTGCAATGGAGTATGTTGCTGGACTAGACCTCAAACGCTATATCAAGGAACATTATCCTCTTTCTAATGAAGAAGCCGTCCGTATCATGGGACAAATCCTCCTAGCCATGCGTTTGGCCCATACCAGAGGAATTGTTCACAGGGACTTGAAACCTCAAAATATCCTTTTGACACCAGATGGGACTGCAAAGGTCACAGACTTTGGGATTGCTGTAGCCTTTGCAGAGACAAGTCTGACCCAGACTAACTCGATGTTGGGCTCAGTTCATTACTTGTCCCCAGAGCAGGCGCGTGGTTCGAAGGCGACTGTGCAGAGTGATATCTATGCTATGGGGATTATTTTCTATGAGATGTTGACAGGCCATATCCCTTATGACGGGGATAGCGCGGTGACCATTGCCCTCCAGCATTTCCAGAAACCCCTGCCGTCCGTTATTGCAGAAAATCCATCTGTACCTCAGGCTTTAGAAAATGTTATTATCAAGGCGACTGCTAAAAAGTTGACCAATCGCTACCGCTCGGTTTCAGAGATGTATGTGGACTTGTCTAGTAGCTTGTCCTACAATCGTAGAAATGAAAGTAAGTTAATCTTTGATGAAACGAGCAAGGCAGATACCAAGACCTTGCCGAAGGTTTCTCAAAGTACCTTGACATCTATTCCTAAGGTTCAAGCGCAGACAGAACACAAATCAATCAAAAACCCAAGCCAGGCTGTGACAGAGGAAACTTACCAACCACAAGCACCGAAAAAACATAGATTTAAGATGCGTTACCTGATTTTGTTGGCCAGCCTTGTATTGGTGGCAGCTTCTCTTATTTGGATACTATCCAGAACTCCTGCAACCATTGCCATTCCAGATGTGGCAGGTCAGACAGTTGCAGAGGCCAAGGCAACGCTCAAAAAAGCCAATTTTGAGATTGGTGAGGAGAAGACAGAGGCTAGTGAAAAGGTGGAAGAAGGGCGGATTATCCGTACAGATCCTGGCGCTGGAACTGGTCGAAAAGAAGGAACGAAAATCAATCTGGTTGTCTCATCAGGCAAACAATCCTTCCAAATTAGTAATTATGTCGGCCGGAAATCTTCTGATGTTATCGCGGAATTAAAAGAGAAAAAAGTTCCGGATAATTTGATTAAAATTGAGGAAGAAGAGTCGAATGAGAGTGAGGCTGGAACGGTCCTGAAGCAAAGTCTACCAGAAGGTACGACCTATGACTTGAGCAAGGCAACTCAAATTGTTTTGACAGTAGCTAAAAAAGCTACGACGATTCAATTAGGGAACTATATTGGACGGAACTCTACAGAAGTAATCTCAGAACTCAAGCAGAAGAAGGTTCCTGAGAATTTGATTAAGATAGAGGAAGAAGAGTCCAGCGAAAGCGAACCAGGAACGATTATGAAACAAAGTCCAGGTGCCGGAACGACTTATGATGTGAGTAAACCTACTCAAATTGTCTTGACAGTAGCTAAAAAAGTTACAAGTGTTGCCATGCCGAGTTACATTGGTTCCAGCTTGGAGTTTACTAAGAACAATTTGATTCAAATTGTTGGGATTAAGGAAGCTAATATAGAAGTTGTAGAAGTGACGACAGCGCCTGCAGGTAGTGCAGAAGGCATGGTTGTTGAACAAAGTCCTAGAGCAGGTGAAAAGGTAGACCTCAATAAGACTAGAGTCAAGATTTCAATCTACAAACCTAAAACAACTTCAGCTACTCCTTAAAAGCAGATGGATAATCAAAATGAGTAATCAATCTTTGTCATGATTTCATGGCAAAGATTTTTTTTGAGTCCGGATTTGTGATAGAATAGAGGGAGTTGATAAAAGGAGGAAAGCATGGAAGAATCAAAAGAATTAAATGCCGTCATTGATGTGATTATGCTAGCGGGGACTATTCTCCTTAAAAGTGGCTCAGAAATCCATCGTGTAGAAGATACCATGATTCGAATCGCGCATTCGCAGGGGATTGTGGATTGCAATGTCCTTGCCATGCCTGCCGCTATCTTTTTCTCTATTGAAAATACCAATATTTCGCGCATGAAGCGCGTGACCTCCTCTTCTTATAACATTGAAAAAGTCTGCGATGTGAACCAGATTTCTCGTCAGCTAGTTGGGGGGCAGATTGACTTAGAAACAGCCTTTAAGCAATTGACGGCCTTGCAAGCTCAACCCCTTCCCTATACTAAGTTGCAGGTAACTCTGGCTGCGACCTTTAGTGCTCCTTTCTTTTCAGTTATGTTTAGCGGAAATATCTACGACGCACTTGGGGCAGGAGTGGCGACCTTATTTGGTTTTGCCTTTTCCCTCTATGTGGAAAAATTTATCCGAATTCCCTTTGTGACAGCCTTTGCTGGAGCCTTTGTCTTTGGGATAATTGCCCAGTTTTGGGCTCGCTACACAGGTTTTCCTTCAACGGCAGATTTGATTATAGCTGGTGCGGTCATGCCGTTTGTACCAGGTATTGCCTTGACCAATGCGGTCCGTGATATTATGACCAACCACATAAACTCTGGTATGAGTAAGATGTTTGAATCCCTGCTCATTACCCTCGCTTTAGGGGCAGGAACTTCTGTCGCCTTGGTATTGATGAACTAATATGACACTAACAACCTTTTTATTACAAGCAGTAGCAAGTTTTCTTGCCATTATCACTTTTTTAATTGTACTCAATGTGCAACGGTCTATGCTCTTACCTGGAGGGATTTTGGGCATGACTGTCTGGCTAATCTATCTCTTGCTCAAGGAACCGACCAATGTCATTGTAGCTACCTTCATTGCAGCCATTATTGGTTCTTGTGTCAGCCAGATTTTAAGTATTCTTTATAAGACACCTGCTGTGGTCTTTATCTTGGCCATTTTGGCACCGCTGGTTCCAGGTTATCTCTCCTACCGAACAACTGCCTTTTTTGTGACAGGGGACTATAATAAAGCACTGGCAAGTGCGACCTTAGTTGTCATGTTGGCTTTGGTAATCTCTATTGGAATGGCTAGCGGAACAGTGATTCTCAGACTGTATCATTATATAAAAACACATCGAGTATCGTAGACTTTACAGAAATAAAAGAATTTTCTGAAAAATGAGATAAATAAATTAACAACGCTTTCTATATGTGCGAGAATACCGCACTTATGAAGAAATTGCGGCTGATTTTGGTATCCACGAAAGCAACTTACTCCGTCGGAGCCAATGGGTTGAAGTAACTCTTGTTCAAAGGTGGTGTTACGATTTCAAGAACTCCTCTCAGTTCTGAGGACACGGTAATGATTGATGCGACGGAAGTACAAATCAATCGCCCTAAAAAAAACAATTAGCGAATGATTCTGGTAAAAAGAAATTTCACGCTATGAAGGCTCAAGCGATTGTCACAAGTCAAGGGAGAATTGTTTCTTTGGATATCACTGTGAACTATTGTCATGATATGAAGTTGTTCAAAATGAGTCGCAGAAATATCGGACAAGCTGGTAAAATCTTGGCTGACAGTGGTTATCAAGGGCTCATGAAGATATATCCTCAAGCACAAACTCCACGTAAATCCAGCAAACTCAAGCCGCTAACAGCTGAAGATAAAGCCTGTAACCATGCGCTATCTAAGGAGAGAAGCAAGGTTGAGAACATCTTTGCCAAAGTAAAAACGTTTAAAATGTTTTCAACAACCTATCGAAATCATCGTAAACGCTTCGGATTACGAATGAATTTGATTGCTGGTATTATCAATCATGAACTAGGATTCTAGTTTTGCAGGAAGTCTACTACTTTCCTTATTGTCTGTAAATCTACTGACCTTGTTGTTTATCCCAGTCATGGTTTCTAGTTCGGGCTCAGAGTTTCAAAGTGGATGGCAAGAGCATCAATTGATTGCTGAGAAGGTTAGTAAAACACTTGATAAGACATTTGATAAGGATGTCAGAGAAATTCCGACCAGTCAGTTTTATCAAAAATTTGTAGATGAGATGGGAAGGACTTACTCAGGAAATTTGATCCTCCAGGAGCTGATAACTGTGAATGGAGCTTATAAAGCTACTTATATCGGTGAACTCTCTAGCAACTAATCATTCTTTAAAATGATGACCAATAAGAGGCTTGATTTGGTGAATCAAGTCTTTTTTCTCTCTTTTACTGCCATTTGTGATAAAATAGTATAGAACGATTTTTTACATGAATGATAAAACAGAGGTAAATATGACAATCGGTATTGATAAGATTGGTTTTGCGACCAGTCAATATGTCTTGAAATTACAAGACTTAGCAGAAGCGAGGGGGATTGACCCTGAAAAATTAAGTAAAGGACTCTTACTCAAGGAATTGAGTATTGCGCCCCTAACTGAGGACATCGTGACCTTGGCGGCCAGTGCTAGTGACTCTATTTTAACTGAGCAAGAAAGACAAGAAGTTGACATGGTCATTGTGGCGACCGAGTCAGGAATTGACCAGAGTAAGGCTGCGGCCGTCTTTGTGCATGGCTTGCTGGGCATCCAGCCCTTTGCTCGTAGTTTCGAGATTAAAGAAGCCTGCTATGGGGCGACAGCTGCCCTCCATTATGCCAAATTGCATGTGGAAAATTCTCCGGAGTCCAAGGTATTGGTCATTGCCAGTGATATTGCCAAATATGGTATTGAAACTCCGGGAGAACCAACTCAAGGTGCTGGAAGTGTAGCTATGTTGATTACACAAAATCCACGCATGATGGCCTTTAATAATGACAATGTAGCTCAGACCCGTGACATCATGGATTTCTGGCGACCAAATTACTCGACAACTCCTTATGTAAATGGTGTCTATTCTACCCAACAATACTTGGATAGTTTGAAAACGACTTGGCTTGAATATCAAAAACGCTACCAGCTTACTTTGGATGATTTTGCGGCTGTTTGTTTCCACTTGCCTTATCCTAAATTAGCGCTAAAAGGCTTGAAAAAAATCATGGATAAGAGCCTGCCTCAAGAGAAAAAAGACCTCTTGCAAAAGCATTTTGACCAGTCTATTCTCTACAGTCAAAAGGTGGGGAATATCTACACAGGTTCACTTTTCCTTGGACTTTTGTCTCTCTTGGAAAATACAGATAGCTTGAAAGCTGGGGATAAAATCGCCCTTTATAGTTACGGAAGTGGAGCTGTGGCTGAGTTCTTCAGTGGTGAATTGGTTGAAGGATATGAAGCTTATTTGGATAAAGACCGTTTGAACAAGCTCAACCAACGAACTGCCCTATCCGTTGCAGACTATGAAAAGGTCTTTTTTGAGGAAGTAAACTTGGATGAAACAAACTCTGCCCAGTTTGCTGGCTATGAAAATCAAGATTTTGCCTTGGTTGAAATTCTCGACCACCAACGCCGTTATAGCAAGGTTGAAAAATAATGAAGATAAGTTGGAATGGATTTTCTAAAAAATCATACCAAGAGCGCCTCGAGCTGTTAAAAGCTCAGGCGCTCCTTAGTCCTGAGAGACAAGCTAGTCTGGAGAAGGATGAACAGATGAGCGTGACTGTGGCAGACCAGCTGAGTGAGAATGTAGTGGGAACTTTTTCTCTGCCTTATTCACTGGTTCCAGAGGTACTTGTCAACGGTCAGGAATACACCGTTCCCTATGTGACAGAAGAACCCTCTGTGGTTGCGGCGGCCAGCTATGCCAGCAAAATCATCAAGCGTGCAGGTGGTTTTACTGCACAAGTCCATCAGCGACAGATGATTGGGCAGGTAGCCCTTTATCAAGTTGCTAATCCTAAACTAGCGCAAGAGAAGATTGCCAGCAAGAAAGCGGAGCTCTTGGAGCTTGCCAATCAAGCCTATCCTTCTATCGTTAAACGTGGAGGTGGGGCGCGTGATCTGCATGTCGAGCAGATAAAAGGTGAACCAGACTTTCTCGTTGTTTATATTCATGTCGATACCCAGGAAGCCATGGGTGCCAATATGCTCAACACCATGCTGGAAGCCTTGAAACCAGTCTTAGAAGAACTCAGTCAGGGACAGAGTCTCATGGGAATCCTGTCCAACTACGCGACCGATTCTCTGGTGACTGCAAGCTGTCGCATCGCCTTTCGCTACTTGAGCCGCCAAAAGGATCAAGGACGAGAGATTGCGGAGAAAATTGCGTTGGCTAGTCAGTTTGCGCAGGCTGATCCTTACCGAGCTGCTACTCATAATAAAGGAATTTTTAATGGTATTGATGCGATTTTGATTGCCACTGGTAATGACTGGCGTGCCATCGAAGCTGGGGCCCATGCCTTTGCCAGTCGAGATGGACGTTATCAAGGTCTTAGTTGCTGGACGCTGGACCTTGAAAGAGAAGAATTGGTCGGTGAGATGACCCTGCCCATGCCTGTAGCGACTAAGGGTGGCTCTATCGGCCTCAACCCACGTGTAGCTCTCAGTCATGATCTACTAGGAAATCCTTCTGCCAGAGAATTAGCCCAGATTATCGTGTCCATCGGTCTTGCCCAAAATTTTGCAGCCCTTAAAGCCTTGGTAAGTACGGGCATCCAGCAAGGCCACATGAAACTACAGGCCAAATCCCTAGCTCTCCTAGCTGGGGCTAGTGAATCTGAAGTTGCTCCCCTAGTCGAGCAGCTTATCGCAGATAAAACCTTTAACCTAGAGACAGCCCAGCGCTATCTCGAAAATTTAAGATCATAAAAAACTCAGACGAATCGGTCTGAGTTTTCTTGTGTTTAAATACTTTTTCCTGGTAATAGTGTAACTGGTAAGAAGTAACCAGTTGTGGCGACTTCCTTGCCTTCAATCTTTTGCAAGAGAAGATCAATAGTGAGACAAGCAATCTCTTCCAAAGGTTGCTTGATAGTAGCCAATTGAGGGTAGTAATTTTCGATAAAGTAGGTCCCATCATAGCCGATGACCTTGAGCTCTTTTGGGACAGAAATGCCCAATTCTTGAGCGATTTTAATGACCAGAATAGCTGTCAAATCATCCGAAGCAAAAATGGCATCTGGTTTTTCCCGGGTCAAGATATTCTTGATTTCCATTTCTTTTCTGACGGGAGAAAAGTCACTGGAAACATTGATAATAGGAGCTTTTGGGAGTACGGATGCAAAACCAGCGTGGCGCAGTCCGGTTGGCGAATTGGAATTGTCATTCCCTGTAATCATGATGATAGACTGGGCACCTGTCTTGACCAAGGTTTGGGCAGCAAGAACCCCACCAGCATAGTTGTCAGAGGAGACAACAGGGATGTCTGGCGATAGGTTTCGGTCAAAGGAAATAATCGGCGCTGTCACACGATTGTAGTCTTCGATTCCTAGGTTGTGACTACCAGAAATGATGCCGTCTACCTGATTGGCTTCCAACATTTCGATGTATTCGCGTTCCTTCTCAGAATCATGTTCACTGTTGCAGATGATGGTCTTGTAACCATTTTTGAAGAGTTGGTGTTCCAATTTATCAATCAATTCTGCATAGAAAACATTGGAAATATTGGGGAAAATCAAGCCGATTAACTTAGCTGATTTTCCTTGCAGACTACGAGCCAGGTTGTTGGGTTTATAGCCTAATTCTCTCATGGCTTCATTGACTTTTTGGATGGTTTTCTCAGATAGATATCCTTTTTTATTGATAACCCGAGAAACGGTAGTAGGACTGACGCCTGCAAGTTTGGCGACATCAGTTAGTTTTGCGACCATAATCTAATTCATAGTAAGTTCCAGTTGGGTTTCCAGATTTGATCAGGATACCATTTTGGTCCGCATGTGGGAAGACACGACCAGAAAATACTTTTTCTCCTTTATTGATGAAAATTTCAAAGACAGAGTTATCGATGAAGATTGTAGCAGTAGTAGCCTGATTCTCGATAGGGCAAGAACGAGTTGTCCCAAATTCTTGGGCATACTGTTCTCCAGCCTGGCTACGATCCACTGTCACTTGACCGTTTACAAGGTCAAAGTTGATTGAAAGTCCCTTACCTTCTTTATCAGCAAGTAAGACAATCTCGCTCTGGCTATTAGCTTCCAAGTTGAGTTCAAGTTCGTAAGTGTTCTTGGTTTGGGAACGGTTTGAGAAGGCTTCTTCAGAAGCACGAAGGTCCTTAATAGCAGCGACTGGATACTGGTAGAGCTTGTCGTCTTTGATAGTGAGTTCCTTGACCAAAGAGAAGGTTCCTTGGTGGTCAAAACGGTCAGATGGGTAAGAAACATCTGGCAAACCAAGCCAGCTAACTGCTAGAGCACGCCCATCAGGAGCGTTGAAGGCTTGAGTTGCATAGGCTTCGAAACCGTAATCCATGTTTTGAAGTTGAGACACATCTACTATTTTGGCATTTTTAGGGTCAAAGGAAGCCCCAATCTTATACATATTTGGAAAGATATTATCGTAGTCTAGAACTTTCTTATCCAATCCTTGTGGACAGTAGAGAAGGACAGGCTGTTCCTCTACAAAGACCAGATTAGGACATTCCATCATGTAGGCAGTACGGTCGTTAGCAAAGTCAAGGTCGCCAACTGCTTGCCAGTTTGTGTAGTCGTTATTGATAGCCTTGTAGAGACGGACGAAGCCTTTTTTCTCCAAGTCCTGTCCACCGACGACAGCATAGTATTGACCTTTAAAGTTAAAAATTTGTGGATCGCGGAAGTGGTCAGTAGAGTCTGCTGGCTGGTCAATCAAGATCTTGTCAATCTTTGTAATCTTACCCTCCTTGTCCATCAAAGCACCGATCTGGTATGGGTGACGGATCCAGTTTTCATCGCGAACATTTCCTGTATAAAATAGGAATAAGTTATCGCCAAATTGCATGGCAGAACCAGAGTAGGCACCGTGGCTATCTAATGGAGTATCTGGTAAAACTTTGATTCCAGTTTCTTTAAAGTGAACCAAATCATCACTTTCTAGCTGTGCCCAAGATTTCAAACCGTGGGCTGCACCAAAAGGAAAATTCTGGTAAAAGAGGATCCACTTGCCATCAAAGTAAGAAAAGCCATTTGGGTCGTTGAGAAGTCCTGTTTTTGGCTCAACATGGTAATGAGTATGCCATGGAGATTGTGCCATATTTTCCTTTATATGTTGAATTTCTTCTTGCGTCCAATCTTGATAAAGTCTGTAACGACGCTCAGTTGTCCATTCCATTCATTCCTCCAAAAATCTTATCACTTTTAATAGTAACTGTTTTCGATAAAAAATGCAAGCCTTTTATGTTAAAAAAGAGGAAAAACTGTCAAACGATTATCATAAAATAAATACAGGAAATCAATCAAATTTTTACGAAAATGTGAAAGATAATGAAATAAAAGACTTTTTAACCAAGGTTTCAAACTTATTTTTCAAGGAATTCCTGATGAAACAGTCAAAAACAATCAATCTAAAACTTGCCCACTAAGTGGATAGAATATTTTTTCTGCAAAACGCTTGACATATTTTTAAAACATGATAAAATAATAGTCGTAAGGGCGAATAAAATCGCTTTCAAACAAGAACAAAATGTTATATAAGGAGATTTTTGCAAATGAACAATCAGGAAATTGCAAAAAAAGTCATCGATGCCTTGGGCGGACGTGAAAATGTCAATAGTGTTGCCCACTGTGCGACTCGTCTACGTGTCATGGTCAAAGATGAAGAGAAAATCAATAAAGAAGTGATTGAGAACTTGGAAAAAGTTCAAGGTGCTTTCTTTAACTCAGGGCAATACCAAATTATCTTTGGTACAGGTACAGTTAACAAAATGTACGATGAAGTTGTTGTACTTGGATTACCAACATCATCTAAGGATGACATGAAAGCAGAAGTTGCTAAACAAGGGAACTGGTTCCAACGTGCTATCCGTACTTTTGGTGATGTTTTCGTTCCAATCATCCCAGTTATCGTAGCGACAGGTCTCTTCATGGGTGTGCGTGGTCTTTTCAACGCTCTTGAAATGCCACTTCCAGGTGACTTTGCAACTTACACACAAATCTTGACAGATACAGCCTTCATCATCTTGCCAGGTTTGGTTGTGTGGTCAACCTTCCGTGTATTTGGTGGAAATCCTGCCGTTGGTATCGTTCTTGGTATGATGCTTGTCTCTGGCTCACTTCCAAACGCTTGGGCAGTTGCTCAAGGTGGTGAAGTAACAGCGATGAACTTCTTTGGTTTCATCCCTGTTGTTGGTTTGCAAGGTTCCGTTCTTCCAGCCTTCATCATCGGGGTTGTCGGAGCTAAATTTGAAAAAGCTGTCCGCAAGGTTGTTCCAGATGTCATTGACCTCTTGGTAACACCATTCGTGACACTTTTGGTCATGTCTATCCTTGGACTCTTTGTCATTGGACCAGTTTTCCACGTTGTTGAAAACTACATCCTTATTGCTACAAAAGCGATTCTTAGCATGCCATTTGGTCTTGGTGGTTTCTTGATTGGTGGGGTTCACCAATTGATCGTCGTGTCAGGTGTGCACCACATCTTCAACTTGCTTGAAGTGCAATTACTTGCTGCTGACCATGCTAACCCATTCAACGCTATCATCACAGCTGCTATGACAGCTCAAGGTGCTGCTACTGTTGCGGTTGGTGTTAAAACAAAAAATCCAAAACTGAAAACACTTGCTTTCCCGGCTGCTCTTTCTGCCTTCCTAGGTATTACAGAGCCTGCTATCTTCGGGGTGAACTTGCGCTTCCGTAAACCATTCTTCCTTTCATTGATTGCTGGTGCAATCGGTGGTGGATTGGCTTCTATCCTTGGACTTGCTGGTACTGGTAATGGTATCACCATCATCCCTGGTACAATGCTTTATGTTGGTAACGGACAACTTCCACAATACCTTCTTATGGTAGCTGTATCATTTGCCCTTGGTTTTGCTCTTACTTACATGTTTGGTTACGAAGATGAAGTAGACGCAACTGCAGCTGCAAAACAAGCTGAAGTGGCTGAAGAAAAAGAAGAAGTTGCGCCAGCAGCTCTTCAAAATGAAACACTTGTAACTCCTATCGTCGGTGATGTTGTCGCTCTTGCTGATGTCAATGACCCAGTCTTCTCAAGTGGAGCTATGGGACAAGGTATCGCTGTGAAACCAAGCCAAGGCGTGGTCTATGCACCAGCTGATGCTGAAGTTTCAATTGCCTTTCCAACAGGGCACGCTTTTGGTTTGAAAACAAGAAATGGTGCTGAAGTTTTGATTCATGTTGGTATTGATACTGTATCTATGAACGGTGACGGTTTTGAAACAAAAGTTGCTCAAGGTAATAAGGTGAAAGCTGGCGATGTTCTTGGAACATTTGACTCAAACAAAATCGCTGCAGCTGGACTTGATGATACAACAATGGTTATCGTTACAAATACAGGTGACTACGCTTCAGTAGCTCCAGTCGCAACAGGTTCAGTTGCTAAGGGGGATGCTGTGATCGAAGTGAAAATCTAATCAATCCTCTCTAATGTGAAAACGAACAAATGACATGTTTGTTCGTTTTTATTAGATAGTAAGATTTACAGAGGAAAATCTAAAAAATAGAGACATTTAGACTTTCGAAGTATGCTATAATAAAGAAAATAAAAACAAGAGGTTTATCATGACAAAATTATATGGAAGCTTGGAAGCGGGCGGTACAAAGTTTGTCTGTGCTGTCGGTGATGAAAACTTTAACGTTGTAGAAAAAACACAATTTCCAACAACAACTCCAATCGAAACAATCGATAAAACCATTGAGTTCTTCTCAAAATTCGATAACCTTGCTGGTCTTGCAGTTGGTTCATTTGGGCCGATTGATATTGACAAAAACTCAAAAACTTATGGCTTTATCACGACGACTCCAAAACCAAACTGGGCAAATGTGGACTTGCTTGGTGCCCTTCGTCGCGCCCTAAATGTGCCAATGTACTTCACAACAGACGTAAACAGCTCTGCTTACGGTGAAGTGGTTGCCCGTAACAATGCTGGTGGTCGTATCGAAAACTTGGTTTACTACACAATCGGTACAGGTATCGGTGCAGGTGTCATCCAACGTGGTGAGTTTATCGGTGGTGTGGGTCACCCTGAAATGGGTCATTATTATGTTGCTAGACACCCAATGGATATTGAAAAAGAGTTTAAGGGTGTTTGTCCTTTCCATAAGGGATGTCTAGAAGGTTATGCAGCTGGTCCAAGTTTGGAAGCTCGTACAGGTGTACGTGGGGAAACTATTGAACTCAACAACCCTGTTTGGGATGTTCAAGCCTACTATATCGCTCAAGCTGCGGTTAATGCGACAGTGACTTTCCGCCCAGACGTGATTGTCTTTGGTGGAGGGGTCATGGCTCAACAACATATGCTGGACCGTGTCCGTGAGAAATTTACATCTCTTCTTAATGGTTACCTACCAGTACCAGATGTGCGTGACTATATCGTGACGCCAGCAGTCGCAGGAAATGGTTCTGCCACACTTGGGAACTTTGTTCTTGCAAAAGAAGTTTCAAAATAAAGCACAAAATCCGCTTGGGAAACCAAACGGATTTTGTGGTTGAAAACAATATTTTTGAGCCTTTCCTTAAGTGATTACGGACGGTAGCGACTTTCTTCGAAATTCCATACCTAAACTTTGAGACACTAGGCTCAAAGTTTCCGAATACCTGAAACCATTAGATTTCAGGTGTTTCTATCACGGCGGAAAGGCTAGGTAAGTCCTCGCCTCACTATCGAAAAATATGCATGATTTCCATACCAAAGTATATTTAGTATCAAGCTATAGTTAATCTACGCTTTAAAAATCCGCTTGGGAAACCAAACGGATTTTTTACGTGTCAAAGCATTTGCCAGAAAAAGTCAATAATATAGGTCAGACCGTAGGTATAAACCACGAGGGTAAAGGGTTTGGTCAGAATGATGATGGTCATGTAGCGCTTGAAACTCATCTTGGTCAGGGCAGCCAGCATACAGAGAAAGTCAGCTGGGCTAATGGGCCAAATCATCATAAAAATAAAGAAGCGGTCAAAACGATTGCCCTTATCTAGCCAGCCGATGTACTTGTCGTAGGTGCGCTTGCTGACGACAGACTGGACAAAGGCAGCTCCGTATAGGCGCACTAGATAAAAGATAATGGCACAGCCAATCACGATGCCGATATAGTTGTAGATAGTCCCGATGATGTGCCCGTAGATAAAGACCCCAGCCACCGAGGTCAAGGCCCCTGGAATGATAGGGACGACAGTCTGTAAAATCTGTAAAAAGATAAAGAGAGGTGGACCCCAGATGCCTGCCTGCTGGATAAAGGCAGAGAGGGTTTCCTTGGATTGTAAAATCCCAGCCTGATAAGCCCAAATACAGAAAATCAAACTCCCAACCCCACCGACAATCGATGAGATATTGATAACTCGCTGCAGAAGGGGAGAAACAGCTTTCATTTGTTTATCCTGTGACATGTAAACTCCTCATAGATAGTATATTTCTACTATACCATATTTTGGAGGAGAAAGGGGGAATGAGTCTTTTTTGATAAGGAATAGAAAGTAAATAGCCCTTCGAGACTTAGAATAGGTCTGTCAACTAAAGGTTATATGCATTCTAGGTTTCGAATAATCGCAATTCCATAAATTTAAAAGCATTCTAAGTTTCGAATAGCTTATCTGAGATAATTTTGAGGCATTCGCGCTTTCGAATAGTCATTTTCCCTAAAGTTTAGATGTATTCTGAAGCTAGAAAGACTAAAATATAAAAGTAGTAAGAGTCTCTCTCTGATGGACGTAATTTATGGCTAGTATGAATCCTTTGAATTGTTAGTTAATTTTAATATTAATCAGTTCTGAAATAATTACTAAATATAGTTAGATGGTGAATTAATTATTGCTAAATTTCAAGTTCAAGTTAGTCATCCAGAAGTCTTCTCTGGGGGACTTGTAGTTCAAGCATTTTTTAGGATAGTTGTTAATCCACTTTTCGATGAATGCGACTTCCTTTGTAGTCATTTTCTTAGTTCCCTGAGGTAACCATCTATGAATGAGTCTGTTGTGATTTTCATTAGATCCTATAGTGATGTGCATAATAGATATAGCAGATTGAAACTAGAATAGTATACATCTACTTCTAAAACATTGTTAGAAATCAATTTGACTGTCCTGATCAATTTGTCCTGTTTTTATTTCATTTTACTATATAATCCTTAGAAAACATATCGGACAAGCGGTTGAATTCTGTTCCGTCCATTAGTAGATAAAGGATTACTCCTTCTTGAAATGACAGATGAACTTGTTTCTTATAAAAATGTTATCTGAAACTATTCGCTTTTTTCCAGAAGTTTTAGAGGAAGAAAACTTTATGAGGAAAAAGGAGTTACTCAAATAACAATTCAGGATTAAAAATAGACAGTTGAGGAGCGGAAGGTATAAATTAAGTTTGCTACTGTATAATGGATTTATCACTAATACTCTTCGAAAATCTCTTCAAACCACGTCAGCTTCGCCTTGCCGTAGATATAGTTACTGACTTCGTCAGTTCTATCCACAACCTCAAAACAGTGTTTTGAGCTGACTTCGTCAGTTTTATCTGCAACCTCAAAGCTGTACTTTGAGCAGCCTACGGCTAGCTTTCTAGTTTGCTCTTTGCTTTTCATTGAGTATAAAAGTGCTCCAGGCCATATTTTACACAGCAATAGTCTTCTAAAAATGGACAAAAAACATTGTAAAGGCTATCAAAAAGGAGTATAATGAGTGCAAGAAATTTCGGAGGTGAAAGATGCTAGAAGTAAGAAGTCTAGAGAAAAGTTTTGGATCCAAGCAAGTTTTGTTTGGTATTGACTTTCAAGCGCGACCAGGTCGTATTTTGGGACTAGTCGGAAAAAATGGTGCTGGAAAAACAACGATTTTCCATAGTATTTTGAAATTCCTAGAATATCAGGGAGAAATCGGTCTGGATGGTCAGGATATTCGTCAGGAGACCTATGCTCGGATTGGTTATCTGCCTGAAGAACGCAGTCTCATGCCTAAATTGACAGTTCTTGAACAAGTTCGCTACTTGGCGACTCTAAAAGGCATGGATGCCAAAGAAGTCAAAGAAAAACTCCCTCAATGGATGAAGAGGTTGGAAGTGAAAGGAAAGCTGACAGATAAAATCAAGAGTCTGTCAAAAGGAAATCAGCAGAAGATTCAGCTCATTATTACTCTGATTCATGAACCAGACCTGATTATCTTGGATGAGCCTTTTAGTGGATTGGACCCAGTTAATACAGAATTGCTCAAACAAGTCATTTTTCAGGAAAAAGAGCGCGGAGCAACCATTATCTTTTCTGACCATGTCATGACCAATGTTGAGGAACTTTGTGACGATATTCTGATGATTCGAGATGGCCGTGTGGTCTTGCACGGACCAGTTCAGGATGTCCGCAATCAATACGGGAAAACGCGTCTCTTTGTTTCAAGTGAACGAAGCAAGGAAGAATTGGAAAATCTTCCTCATGTCAAACAGGTGAGCTTGACCAAACAAGGCAGTTGGAAATTGATTTTGGAGGATGAGAGCGCTGGAAGGGAACTCTTCCCAATCTTGACTCAAGGTCAATATATCGCAACATTTGACCAACAAGCGCCAACTATCGATGAAATCTTTAAACTAGAATCAGGAGTGGAAGTATGAGAAATATGTGGGTTGTAATCAAGGAAACCTATCTTCGACATGTCGAGTCATGGAGTTTCTTCTTTATGGTGATTTCGCCGTTCCTCTTTTTAGGAATCTCTGTAGGAATTGGGCATCTCCAAGGTTCTTCTATGGCTAAAAATAATAAAGTGGCAGTAGTGACAACAGTGCCATCTGTAGCAGAAGGACTGAAGAATGTAAATGGTGTTAACTTCGACTATAAAGACGAAGCAAGTGCCAAAGAAGCAATTAAAGAAGAAAAATTAAAAGGTTATTTGACCATTGATCAAGAAGATAGTGTTCTAAAGGCAGTTTATCATGGCGAAACATCGCTTGAAAATGGAATTAAATTTGAGGTTACAGGTACACTCAATGAACTGCAAAATCAGCTTAATCGTTCAACTGCTTCCTTGTCTCAAGAGCAGGAAAAACGCTTAGCGCAGACAATTCAATTCACAGAAAAGATTGATGAAGCCAAGGAAAATAAAAAGTTTATTCAAACAATTGCAGCAGGTGCCTTAGGATTCTTTCTTTATATGATTCTGATTACCTATGCGGGTGTAACAGCTCAGGAAGTTGCCAGTGAAAAAGGCACCAAAATTATGGAAGTCGTCTTTTCTAGCATAAGGGCAAGTCACTATTTCTATGCGCGGATGATGGCTCTGTTTCTAGTGATTTTAACGCATATTGGGATCTATGTTGTAGGTGGTCTGGCTGCCGTTTTGCTCTTTAAAGATTTGCCATTCTTGGCTCAGTCTGGTATTTTGGATCACTTGGGAGATGCTATCTCACTGAATACCTTGCTCTTTATTTTGATCAGTCTTTTCATGTACGTAGTCTTGGCAGCCTTCCTAGGATCTATGGTTTCTCGTCCTGAAGACTCAGGGAAAGCCTTGTCGCCTTTGATGATTTTGATTATGGGTGGTTTTTTTGGAGTGACAGCTCTAGGTGCAGCTGGTGACAATCTCCTCTTGAAGATTGGTTCTTATATTCCCTTTATTTCGACCTTCTTTATGCCGTTTCGAACGATTAATGGCTATGCGGAGGGAGCGGAAGCATGGATTTCACTTGCTATTACAGTGATTTTTGCGGTGGTAGCAACAGGATTTATCGGACGCATGTATGCTAGTCTCGTTCTTCAAACGGATGATTTAGGGATTTGGAAAACCTTTAAACGTGCCTTATCTTATAAATAGAAGAGCCTTGCGAAAGCGAGGTTTTTAAAGGTGAAAAGGGTGGAATCACGAACCTAATTATGTACACATTATGTAAACAGGTTGCTTGAAAACTCAATTGTATAGTGAACTGAATCTGGAATAGGATAATATTACTTCTAAAACATTCTTATAAATTGATTTGAATTCCAAAATCCCATCGTTCCGTTCTTATTTCATTTTGCGATATAGTGAAAGGAAATAAGTCAGCTCACAAAAAACGCATAATATCAAGGATTTTTAACACTTGATACTATGCGTTTTCTAATTGTAAAGACTTTTTGCCTGGTCTCTTTTGTTCTATGAGTATGTTACATATCTAGGTAAAAATTATTTAAAGCAAATTAACCTTATTTCTCAAGATGTAGTAGGTTCCGAGATAAAAGATAGCTATGAATATGAGTTCTTTAACAATGGCTATACCTGCTCCCATATAGAAATGGTCATTGAGTCCTACCAGTGAATTGACATAGAAATTAGAACTAAGATTGAAGAAAAGTTCAATAAATCCAATGACGATTTGGATACCAATGTAGGCTGCAACAGCGAGTGCTGTACGGTATTCATTGAAAAGCTGTCCAATGGAAATAGCCAGGTAGATGCAGAGGATTCCTGAAATGGTATTTAGTAGGAAGGATATACCTGTAAGAAAGATCTGAGGGAGATGTGTTTCTACAAATGTAATCACATAAGAAAGAGGAATCCATTCTGGAGCTGTTAAAGCCAGAATAATAACAGCACTTAGAGCCAATACAGCGGTGCTAATCAATGACCAGATAAAGGCACCGATTAGTTTGGCTGTGATGATATGGTGTTCAGAAACTGGCAAGGTCAAAGTCAGATAGCCTTGTCGGTCGTAGACACTACCTTTGAAGCGTTTAATAATCAAGAAAATGGTTGAAATCCCAAGTGTAAGCATCAAGCCACCAAAGACTGTAGCTAGAAAAAGTAGCATAGTAGCCTGACTTTCTTGGTAAGGTAGATTTTTAAAGCCTTGTGTCTGTATTCCGATGAGGGCAGAAAGGACTAGCACGGCTGCGTAGAGGGCTAAATACCACTTGTTAACATTTTTAAATTCGTAGCGAACTAAATTCCAAAACATAAATAATCTCCTTTGCTTAGGCCTTAAATTCCTGACGGAAGAGTTGGTCAATGGATTCACCTGACTCGTAGCGAATATCATCTACATTTCCTTGACGGACGACTTTTCCGTCTTTTAGGAAGACAATTTCATCCAAGATTGGCTCGATATCAGAAATCAAGTGGGTAGAAATCAAAACGGTAGAAGTTGGTGAGTAGTTGTTGATAATGGTATTGAGGATATAAGCACGGGCTGCTGGATCCACCCCACCAATGGGTTCGTCCAAAACATAGAGACGAGCATCACGGCTCATAACCAAAATCAGTTGAACCTTTTCTTTGTTTCCTTTTGATAGTTTCTTGAGACGACTATTTTCATCAATGCCCAGGTCTGCAAGTAGATGATGGGCGCGTTCAAGATTGAAATCTTTATAGAAGGTCTTGAAGTAGGTTAGGGCTTCTTTGACCTTCATTTGCTCATTGAGATAGGTCGTATCAGGCAAATAAGCTACAACGGCCTTGGTTGCTGGGCTTGGGTCCATGTCGTTGATGAGGACACGTCCTTGATCTGGTTGTAAGAGGCCATTAATTAGTTTAATCAGGGTTGTTTTTCCTGAGCCGTTTGGCCCAAGAAGGCCGACAATTTTTCCAGCTGGAATGTCAAGAGAAACATTTTCAAGGGCTGGTGTTGCTCCATATGATTTGGATACATTTTCAAATACTAGTAATGACATAGGCTTAAACTCCTTTAATATAATCACTGACTACGCCTGGTAGTTCTTCTTTTTCATAGCCAAAATGGGTCATGGAGGAAACGAAGTGTTCCAATTCTTCTTCTGATAATTGTTTGCGTGACTGGGCGATTAGCTCCTTATCCTTAGTCACAAATCGTCCAGTTGTTCGCTTGCTGTAGACAAATCCTTCTCGTTCAAGGTCTGATAAGGCTCTTTGGATGGTATTGGGATTGACACCAGCCTCGCTAGCTAGCTCCCTCACGGTTGGAAGTTGTTGATTGGGTTCCAGTGTATGGGAAACAATCTGAAGCTTGATTTTCTCCATAATCTGTAAATAGATGGGTTTTTTGTTGTCAAATGTCCAGGACATCTTAGTCTCCTTTCTCTTATCCTTTTGTCTTAATTAAATAATACAACAAAACAAAAAACTTGTCAAGCAAAAAGAAGAATTGTTTTGGGAATCGCTTAAAAAATGGTATAATGAAAAGAAAACGATAAGGAGGGAAAGGATGCGTTGTCCAAAATGTGGGGCTACCAAGTCAAGTGTTATCGATAGTCGCCAAGCAGAAGAAGGGAACACCATTCGTAGAAGACGTGAGTGCGACGAATGCCAACACCGTTTTACAACCTACGAACGAGTAGAAGAAAGAACCTTAGTGGTTGTTAAAAAAGATGGTACACGGGAACAATTCTCCAGAGATAAAATCTTTAATGGGATTATCCGCTCAGCCCAGAAACGTCCTGTGTCAAGTGATGAAATCAACATGGTAGTCAATCGTATCGAACAGAAACTCCGTGGTCGAAATGAAAATGAAATTCAAAGTGAGGACATTGGTTCACTCGTCATGGAGGAGTTGGCTGAATTGGACGAGATTACCTATGTACGTTTTGCTAGTGTCTATCGTAGTTTTAAGGATGTCAGTGAGTTAGAGAGCTTGCTCCAACAAATCACCCAGTCCTCTAAAAAGAAAAAGGAAAGATAAATGAAGCCAATTGACCGTTTTTCTTATCTAAAGAATAATCGGGTGTCGCAAGATACCTCATCTCTGGTACAGTGCTACCTCCCGATTATCGGTCAGGAGGCACTGAGCCTTTATCTTTATACAATCAGTTTTTGGGATAATGGTAGAAAGGAATATCTTTTTTCAAGTATCCTCAATCATCTCAACTTTGGGATGGATAGACTGATAAAATCATTGAAAATCTTATCTGCTTTTAATCTCTTGACCCTCTATCAAAAGGGGGATGTTTATCAGCTAGCCCTCCATGCTCCTCTATCTAGTCAAGACTTCTTGGAGCATCCTGTTTATCGCAGACTCTTAGAGAAAAAGATTGGCGACTCTGCTGTGGAGGATTTGAAAGTTGAAAGTGCTGATGGTGAAGAAATACCTGTCTCACTCAATCAAGTCTTTCCAGAATTGGCAGAACTAGGCAGTCAAGAAGACCTTGGTCTCAAGAAGAAAGTGGCCAATGATTTTGACTTGGAACATTTTCGCCAGCTGATGGCTCGAGATGGACTTCGTTTTGCGGATGAGCAGTCCGATGTCTTAAACCTCTTTGCTATTGCCGAGGAGAAGAAATGGACTTGGTTTGAAACCTATCAATTGGCCAAGTCAACAGCTGTTTCTCAGGTTATTTCAACCAAACGCATGCGTGAAAAAATTGCTCAAAAACCAGTTTCCTCTGACTTTAGTCTTAAGGAAACAACCATTATCAAAGAAGCCAAAAGTAAAACTGCCCTGCAGTTCTTGGCAGAAATCAAGCAAACACGCAAGGGAACCATTACCCAAACAGAAAGAGAACTCTTGCAACAGATGGCTGGCTTGGGCTTGCTGGACGAAGTCATCAATATCATTCTTTTATTGACCTTTAATAAGGTCGATTCGGCAAATATCAATGAGAAATATGCCATGAAGGTAGCCAATGACTATGCCTATCAAAAGATTCATTCGGCAGAAAAGGCAGTCTTGCGCATCCGTGAGCGAGGACAGAAAGCAAAAACACAAAAACAGAATCAGACTGCCCCAGTAAAAACCAATGTTCCTAAATGGAGTAATCCTGAATATAAGAATGAAACCAGCGAGGAAACTCGTCTGGAACTAGAACGTAAGAAGCAAGAACTATTAGCTCGATTAGAAAAAGGAGGAGATTAGATGGAAAGTGTCGGAGACGTACTCAAACGTCAACCCAGCCGTTTTTATTATCAAGATTTGGTCCAGAAAATCATGAAGGACCCTGATGTTGCGGCTTTTATCCAGCAAGAATCCTTGACTCCAGAGGAATTAAATCGCAGTATCTCCAAGTTTAATCAGTACATCACCGAGCGTGACAAGTTTCTCCGTGGGGATACGGATTATATTGCCAAAGGCTACAAGCCGATTTTGGTTAAGAATCATGGCTATGCAGATGTTTCATATGAAGAAACTCCTGAGCTAATCGCGGCTGAAAAAGAAGCGGCTATTAAGAACCGTCTCAAGTTAATCAATCTACCAGCCAGTCTCAAGAAAGCTAGTTTGGCTCAAGTTGACTTGGATGATTTGGGGCGCTTACCAGTTTTTGAAAAGCTACTAGCCTTCGTGGAGCAATATCCAGCTATTCGAAAAGGTCTTTACTTATATGGAGACTTTGGTGTGGGTAAAAGTTTCATGGTGGCGGCCTTAGCTCATGATTTATCAGAAAAACGTGGTGTTTCATCAACTCTCCTCCACTATCCTAGCTTTGTCATTGATGTCAAAAATGCTATCAGTGATGGCAATGTTAAGACCTTGGTGGATGAGATTAAGCTGTCTGAGGTCCTGATTTTAGATGATATTGGCGCCGAGCAATCAACCGTTTGGGTGCGTGACGAAATCCTGCAGGTCATTCTCCAATATCGGATGCAGGAAAATTTACCGACCTTTTTCACATCCAACTTCAACTTTGAAGATTTGGAGAAGCATTTTGCGAAAGTGAAACATGGAAATGACGAAACCTGGGAAGCCAGACGGGTCATGGAACGCATCCGTTATTTGGCTGAGGAGACTCGTTTAGAAGGAGTAAACCGTCGATGACAGAAACCATTAAATTGATGAAGGCTCATACTTCAGTGCGCAGGTTTAAAGAGCAAGAAATTCCCCAAGTAGACTTAAATGAGATTTTGACAGCAGCCCAGATGGCATCATCTTGGAAGAATTTCCAATCCTACTCTGTGATTGTGGTACGAAGTCAAGAGAAGAAAGATGCCTTGTATGAATTGGTACCTCAAGAAGCCATTCGCCAGTCTGCTGTTTTCCTTCTCTTTGTCGGAGATTTGAACCGAGCAGAAAAGGGAGCCCGACTTCATACCGACACCTTCCAACCCCAAGGTGTGGAAGGTCTCTTGATTAGTTCGGTCGATGCAGCTCTTGCTGGACAAAACGCCTTGTTGGCAGCTGAAAGCTTGGGCTATGGTGGTGTGATTATCGGTTTGGTTCGATACAAGTCTGAAGAAGTGGCAGAGCTCTTTAACCTACCTGACTACACCTATTCTGTCTTTGGGATGGCACTGGGTGTGCCAAATCAACATCATGATGTGAAACCGAGACTGCCACTAGAGAATGTTGTCTTTGAGGAAGAATACCAAGAACAGTCAACTGAGACAATCCAAGCTTATGACCGTGTGCAGGCTGACTATGCTGGGGGGCGTGCGACCACAAGCTGGAGTCAGCGCCTAGCAGAACAGTTTGGTCAAGCTGAACCAAGCTCAACTAGAAAAAATCTTGAACAGAAGAAATTATTGTAGAAAGTGAGAAATTATGGCCCTACCAACTATTGCCATTGTAGGACGTCCCAATGTTGGGAAATCAACCCTATTTAATCGGATCGCTGGTGAGCGAATCTCCATTGTAGAAGATGTCGAAGGAGTGACACGTGACCGTATTTATGCAACGGGTGAGTGGCTCAATCGTTCTTTTAGCATGATTGATACAGGAGGAATTGATGATGTCGATGCTCCTTTCATGGAACAAATCAAGCACCAGGCAGAAATTGCCATGGAAGAAGCAGATGTTATCGTCTTTGTCGTGTCCGGTAAGGAAGGAATTACCGATGCAGACGAATACGTAGCCCGCAAGCTTTATAAGACCCACAAACCAGTTATCCTCGCAGTCAACAAGGTGGATAACCCTGAGATGAGAAATGATATCTATGATTTCTATGCTCTCGGTTTGGGTGAACCACTGCCTATCTCATCTGTCCATGGTATCGGTACAGGGGATGTACTAGATGCGATTGTGGAAAACCTTCCAAATGAATATGAAGAAGAAAATCCAGATGTCATTAAGTTTAGCTTGATTGGTCGTCCTAACGTTGGAAAATCAAGCTTGATTAATGCTATCTTGGGAGAAGACCGTGTCATTGCCAGTCCTGTTGCTGGAACAACTCGTGACGCTATTGATACCCACTTTACAGATACAGATGGTCAAGAGTTTACCATGATTGATACGGCTGGTATGCGTAAGTCTGGTAAGGTTTATGAAAATACTGAGAAATACTCTGTTATGCGTGCCATGCGTGCTATTGACCGTTCAGATGTGGTCTTGATGGTCATCAATGCGGAAGAAGGCATTCGTGAGTACGACAAGCGTATCGCAGGATTTGCCCATGAAGCTGGTAAAGGGATGATTATCGTGGTCAACAAGTGGGATACGCTTGAAAAAGATAACCACACTATGAAAAACTGGGAAGAAGATATCCGTGAGCAGTTCCAATACCTGCCTTACGCACCGATTATCTTTGTATCAGCTTTAACCAAGCAACGTCTCCACAAACTTCCTGAGATGATTAAGCAAATCAGCGAAAGTCAAAATACACGTATTCCATCAGCTGTCTTGAACGATGTCATCATGGATGCCATTGCCATCAACCCAACACCGACAGACAAAGGAAAACGTCTCAAGATTTTCTATGCGACCCAAGTGGCAACCAAACCACCAACCTTTGTCATCTTTGTCAATGAAGAAGAACTCATGCACTTTTCTTACCTGCGTTTCTTGGAAAATCAAATCCGCAAGGCCTTTGTTTTTGAGGGAACACCGATTCATCTCATCGCAAGAAAACGCAAATAAAAAAGTAGAATCTGGAATGACAGTTCCGGATTTTTTTGATATAATAAAATAATAGAAAACGCTATCAAAAGAAGGAGGGTGATGTCGGTGATGGAACATTTGTTTAAATTCTTACTTTTAGCACCGTACTTTTATTTTGATAACTGGATTGAAAAGGCCAACAGAAATAGTAAGTTTTTTCCAATTTTTTACTATTTTTACTGGATTTACATCACCCTCTATGCTCTTTTTAGCCTTGCTTGGACAGTTTTTTCAGTTCTGTTTTTCAATATCGTCTTGAGAAATTTGACAGATATCAAGTTATGGGGTATTTGGCTATTATTACTACTTATCGCTTTTGCTAGTGACTGGTTAGACTATATCTGTTTCAAAAAAATGCTTGACTTGAGACGGGAACTAGGGAAGTCTAAAGGCGGAAGGCATTGATTTATACTCTTCGAAAATCTCTTCAAACCACGTCAACGTCGCCTTGGATTATATATGTGACTGACTTCGTCAGTCTTATCTACAACCTCAAAGCAGTGCTTTGAGCAACCTGCGGCTAGTTTCCTAGTTTGCTCTTTGATTTTCATTGAGTATTATATTACTTTCTATTTGTAGGAGGTGGCTTATGAAGATTCCTCTCTTAACTTTGGCAAGGCATAAATTTGTTTATGTCTTGCTTACTTTGCTTTTTCTTGCTTTGGTTTATCGTGACGTTTTGATGACTTATTTCTTTTTTGATATTCATGCGCCCGATCTAGCTAAATTCGATGGACAAGCAATTAAAAATGACTTATTAAAATCAGCATTAGATTTTCGTATTCTCCAGTTCAATCTAGGTTTTTATCAATCATTTATTATTCCAATCATCATTGTTTTGCTAGGTTTTCAATATATTGAGCTGAAAAATAAAGTTTTACGATTGAGTATTGGAAGAGAAGTGAGTTATCAAGGGTTAAAAAGAAAGTTGACTTTGCAAGTTGCAAGTATCCCTTGTTTGATATATTTAGTGACTGTGCTGATAATTGCAATTTTAACTCATTTCTTTGGGACTTTTTCTCCTCTTGGATGGAATTCTCTATTTTCTGATGGGAGTAGTTTACAAAGGCTCCTAGATGGAGAGATAACAAGCTATTTGTTCTTTACTTGTGTCCTACTAATCGGTATTTTCATCAATGCAATCTATTTTTTACAAATAGTTGATTATGTGGGGAATGTGACTCGTTCGGCAATCACCTATTTGATGTTTCTTTGGCTTGGTTCTATGCTGCTCTATAGTGCCTTGCCTTACTATATGGTTCCTATGACGAGTTTGATGCAAGCTAGCTATGGGGATGTAAGTTTGATGAAACTCTTTACTCCTTATATCCTTTATATTGTCCCTTACATGGTGCTTGAAAAATATGAAGATAATGTTTAAGAATTTTAACAATATTTTGCTAAAGAGAAAGATTGTTTTACTACTTCGTATAGTTCTGATGATGATTTTGATAAACCATCTATTGTCAACAGCGGTTCAAAAGCAGGATGCTGTTATCTTTTTCAAGAGAGAATTGATTTCAATTTTTTCCTATAATGACTATTCTGAAGCGAATTTAGAAATCCCCAAACTCTTGTTAAACCTTTCGCTTTTCATGGTAGGATGGCTCTCTGTCATTTTACTTGAAAGTGATTTGGCAGACCATTACCATCACTTGATTCGCTATCAATCAAGCTCCTTTTTCGATTATACAAGGAAACGATTGGTTGTCATTTCTAAATTTTTTACTCAAGATTTGTTTGTCTGGTTTCTTGGTTTACTTCCGCTAGGAATTCATTTCAAAACAGTCGCACTTTTCTTTTTACTTGCTCAGTTAATGATGTTGTACTTACTACTGTCTTATCTGATAGCACTGATTAGTGCGGGCGCTGGTTTTTCTTTTTTTCTCTATTTTTTGGCATTTGTGGGACAAGAATGGATGATGGATCATATTGTAACAGTGTATTTAGTACTCTTAAGCTTATTAGTTATGTTGATTCTTAGTCGCTTGGAAGAGAAATTTAAGAAAGGATAAACGATGAGACTTGAAATTATAAATGGACAGAAAATTTATGGGAAAAGACCTATTTTAAATCAGTTGAATTTGGTGTTTCAATCAGGAAAAATTTATGGACTTAAAGGTGATAATGGATCTGGCAAGACGGTTCTTTTAAAGATACTTGCTGGTTATATTAAGCTTGACAAAGGAAAAGTTCTTCAAGATGGTAAAGTTTACGGGGTAAAAAATCATTATATTCAGGATGCAGGAATTTTAATTGAAAAAGTCGAGTTTTTATCTCATTTATCCCTGAGAGAAAATTTGGAACTGTTAAGGTATTTTTCATCTAAAGTTACGGAAAAAAGAATTGCCTATTGGATTCAATACTATGATTTACAGGAATTTGAAGATGTTGAATACCGTCATTTATCCTTGGGAACAAAGCAAAAAATGGCCTTGATTCAAGCCTTTATTTCCTCTCCTTCTATACTCTTTCTCGATGAACCTATGAATGCTTTGGATGAGAAAAGTGTGAGGTTAACCAAACAGGTCATTTTATCTTACCTGAAAAAAGAAAATGGTCTGGTTATCCTGACGTCGCACATATCGGAAGATATTTCAGACCTTTGTACAGATGTATTAGTTGTCGAAAATGGACATATACAATATGTAAAGGATATACAATCCTAGGAGATGGCTTATGGCACATCTAAAATCATTTATTACACGCTATTCCAAGGTTTATATTGGTTTAGTTCTGCTGATCTGGCTGTCTTTCTTCTTTATCCCTTGGGATAGAGCGATTCTGGGGGTAAGGATTGACATCTTCATCATACAGAAAGTCTTGCTAGTTTTTGGAATTCTGTCCATTTTGATGGCCTTGCTGTCCAAGAAAGTCAGTCTCTTTGTTTTTGGACTGATTTGCTGTCTTTCTCTTTGGATTAACTTATTTATCACATTTGCCATTTTGCCGATTTTTGGCAATTAAACAGTCATAAAAGTCGGAGAGGTTAGCTTGAAAACTAACCTCTTTTTCCTTTTCAAAATGGGGATTCTTCCTTGAAAATAATCAGTAATTGTGCTAAAATTAAAGGAACATTCTAAAATATTCGGAATTTAAAGTAAGGAAAAACATGGCTAATATTTTAAAAACAATTATCGAAAATGATAAAGGAGAAATCCGTCGTCTGGAAAAGATGGCTGACAAGGTTTTCAAATATGAAGACCAAATGGCTGCTTTGACTGATGACCAATTAAAAGCGAAAACAGTTGAATTTAAAGAACGTTATCAAAATGGAGAATCACTGGATTCATTGCTTTATGAAGCATTTGCGGTTGTCCGTGAGGGTGCCAAACGTGTCCTAGGTCTCTTCCCTTATAAGGTTCAGGTCATGGGGGGGATTGTTCTTCACCATGGTGACGTGCCAGAGATGCGTACAGGGGAAGGGAAAACCTTGACTGCGACCATGCCGGTATACCTCAATGCCCTTTCAGGTAAAGGGGTTCACGTAGTTACGGTTAATGAATACTTGTCAGAACGTGACGCGACTGAGATGGGTGAATTGTACTCTTGGCTTGGTTTGTCAGTAGGGATTAACTTGGCTACCAAATCTCCAATGGAGAAAAAAGAAGCCTATGAGTGTGATATTACTTACTCAACTAACTCAGAAATCGGATTTGACTACCTTCGTGACAATATGGTTGTTCGCGCTGAAAACATGGTACAACGTCCGCTTAACTATGCCTTGGTCGATGAGGTTGACTCTATCTTGATTGACGAGGCTCGTACACCTTTGATTGTATCAGGTGCCAATGCGGTTGAAACCAGTCAGTTGTATCACATGGCAGACCACTATGTAAAATCTTTGAACAAAGATGACTACATCATCGATGTGCAGTCTAAGACTATTGGTTTGTCTGATTCAGGGATTGACAGGGCTGAAAGCTACTTCAAACTTGAAAACCTCTATGACATCGAAAACGTGGCTTTGACCCACTTTATCGATAACGCCCTTCGTGCCAACTACATCATGCTTCTCGATATTGACTATGTGGTGAGCGAAGAGCAAGAAATCTTGATTGTCGACCAATTTACAGGTCGTACCATGGAAGGTCGTCGTTATTCTGATGGATTGCACCAAGCTATTGAAGCCAAAGAAGGTGTGCCAATCCAGGATGAAACCAAGACATCTGCCTCAATCACGTACCAAAACCTTTTCCGTATGTACAAAAAATTGTCTGGTATGACGGGTACAGGTAAGACTGAGGAAGAAGAATTTCGTGAAATCTACAACATTCGTGTTATTCCAATCCCAACAAACCGTCCTGTTCAACGTATTGACCACTCAGACCTTCTTTATGCAAGTATCGAATCTAAGTTTAAAGCGGTTGTCGAAGACGTTAAGGCTCGTTACCAAAAGGGTCAACCTGTCTTGGTTGGTACAGTAGCGGTTGAAACTAGTGACTACATTTCTAAGAAATTGGTTGCAGCTGGTGTTCCTCACGAAGTCTTGAATGCCAAAAACCACTATAGAGAAGCCCAAATCATCATGAATGCTGGTCAACGTGGTGCCGTTACCATCGCAACCAACATGGCGGGTCGTGGTACCGACATCAAGCTTGGTGAAGGTGTTCGTGAACTTGGAGGACTTTGTGTTATTGGTACAGAACGTCATGAAAGTCGTCGTATCGATAACCAGCTTCGTGGACGTTCAGGTCGTCAAGGAGATCCAGGTGAGTCACAATTCTACCTATCTCTTGAAGATGATTTGATGAAACGTTTTGGTTCTGAACGCTTGAAGGGAATCTTTGAACGTCTCAACATGTCTGAAGAGGCGATTGAGTCTCGCATGTTGACGCGTCAGGTTGAAGCAGCGCAAAAACGTGTCGAAGGAAATAACTACGATACCCGTAAACAAGTCCTTCAATACGACGATGTCATGCGTGAACAACGTGAGATTATCTATACTCAACGTTATGATGTCATTACTGCAGACCGTGACTTGGCACCTGAAATTCAGGCAATGATCAAACGCACGATTGGTCGTGTCGTTGACGGTCATGCGCGTGCTAAACAAGATGAGAAACTAGAGGCAATTTTGAACTTCGCTAAGTACAACTTGCTTCCTGAAGATTCTATTACGATGGAAGACTTGTCAGGCTTGTCTGATAAGGCCATCAAGGAAGAGCTTTTCCAACGTGCCTTGAAGGTTTACGATAGTCAGGTTTCAAAACTACGCGATGAAGAAGCAGTTAAAGAATTCCAAAAAGTTTTGATTCTACGAGTGGTGGATAACAAGTGGACAGATCATATCGATGCCCTTGATCAATTGCGTAACGCGGTTGGACTTCGTGGCTATGCTCAGAACAACCCTGTTGTTGAGTATCAGGCAGAAGGTTTCCGTATGTTTAATGATATGATTGGTTCGATTGAGTTTGATGTGACACGCTTGATGATGAAAGCACAAATTCATGAACAAGAAAGACCACAGGCAGAACGTCATATCAGTACAACAGCGACTCGCAATATCGCTGCTCACCAAGCAAGTATGCCAGAAGATTTGGATTTGAGCCAGATTGGACGCAATGAACTTTGCCCATGTGGTTCTGGTAAGAAATTTAAAAACTGTCACGGTAAAAGACAATAAAATGAGATAGTTTAGAGGCGGATATCTTGTGAAAAGTAAATTTTTACTGGGTATCCGTTTGCTTTATAAGGAGATGAGTTATGGTATTTACAGCAAAAAGCTCTAAAATAAATATAGAAGAAGTTCGTGCCTTGTCAAAATTAGAAGGTCAGGCTTTGGAGAGGAAATCACAGCGAGATCAAGAGCTAGAAGCCATTATACGTGGAGAAGACCAGCGAATTCTCTTGGTAATCGGGCCATGCTCATCTGACAACGAAGAAGCTGTCCTTGAATACGCTAAGCGTTTGGCAGTCCTACAAGAAGAAGTGGCAGATCGTATCTTTATGGTTATGCGTGTTTATACTGCCAAACCCCGTACCAACGGAGATGGCTATAAGGGCTTGATTCACCAGCCTAACGCGACAGAAGCGCCTAGTCTTATCAATGGAATCAAAGCCGTTCGCCATCTTCACTATCGTGTCATCACAGAAACAGGGATGACAACTGCTGATGAAATGCTTTATCCTGAAAACCTTCCGCTTGTAGATGATTTGATTTCTTACATGGCAGTTGGTGCCCGTTCAGTTGAAGACCAGCAACACCGCTTTGTGGCAAGTGGGGCAGGATTTTCTACTGGTTTTAAAAATCCAACCTCTGGAAATCTCAATGTCATGTTTAATGGGATTTATGCTGCTCAAAACAAACAAAGTTTCCTTTTCTTAGGAAAAGAAGTAGAAACAACTGGGAACCCGCTTTCACACGCTATTCTTCGTGGTGCTCTTAATGAGTATGGAAAAAATATTCCCAACTACTATTATGACAATTTAATTGATACCATTGCCCAATATGAGAAAATGGGCTTGGAAAATCCTTTTATCATCATTGATACCAATCATGACAATTCTGGTAAGCAGTATATTGAACAGATCCGAATTGTCCGCCAGACCTTGATTAACCGTGCTTGGAATGAAAAAATTAAGCAGTTCGTTCGTGGTTTTATGATTGAGTCTTATCTGGAAGATGGTCGACAAAATGAGCCAGAAGTATTTGGCAAGTCTATCACAGACCCTTGCCTGGGTTGGGATAACACAGAAGCTCTTGTCAGAGAAATTTACAAAACGTTAGGAGAATAAGATGGCATTTATTGAAAAAGGTCAAGAAATCGATATGGAAGTCATCAAGGCTGAAACCCAATTGTCTGCGGAAGCCTTGAGACTCAAGGAAAGCCGTGACAGGGAATTGGCAGATATTATTTCAGGGGAAGATGACCGTATTCTCTTGGTGATTGGTCCTTGCTCTTCTGATAATGAAGAGGCGGTCTTGGAATATGCTCGCCGTTTATCCGCCTTGCAAAAGAAGGTAGCGGACAAGATTTTCATGGTCATGCGCGTGTATACTGCTAAGCCTCGTACCAATGGAGACGGCTATAAAGGATTGGTTCACCAGCCAGATACTTCTAAGGCTCCAAGCCTGATTAACGGTTTGCAGGCTGTGCGCCAGTTGCATTACCGCGTGATTACAGAGACTGGTTTGACAACGGCAGATGAGATGCTTTATCCGTCAAATCTGATCTTGGTGGATGACTTGGTCAGCTACCATGCCGTTGGAGCTCGTTCTGTGGAAGACCAAGAGCACCGCTTTGTGGCTTCTGGGATTGATGCACCAGTAGGGATGAAAAATCCAACCTCAGGAAATTTGGGTGTTATGTTTAACGCCATCTATGCTGCTCAAAACAAGCAAACCTTCCTTTATCATGGGCAGGAAGTTGAGACATCAGGTAATCCTTTGGCCCATGTTATCCTCCGTGGAGCAGTCAACGAGTATGGCAATTATATGCCGAATTACTACTATGAAAACCTACTCCAAGCCATTGAACGCTATGAAACCATGGGACTTGAAAATCCTTTTATCCTCATTGACACCAACCATGATAACTCAGGCAAGCAATATATGGAGCAGATTCGAATTGTTCGCCAGACCTTGCAGAATCGTGATTGGAATGAGAAAATTAAAAAGACGGTTCGAGGATTTATGATTGAATCTTACCTCGCAGATGGTCGTCAAAACCAACCAGAGATCTTTGGTTGCTCTATTACTGACCCTTGCCTAGGTTGGGAAAATACAGAGGCCTTGGTAGAAGAGATTTATGTTACCTTGACAAAATAAGTGAAAAGGATGGAGTTGGGGAATCTCAACTCCTTTTGATGAGAATGATAGTTGGACACGGAATTGACATCGAAGAATTGGCTTCGATAGAAAGCGCAGTTACACGACATGAAGGATTTGCTAAGCGTGTACTGACCGCTCAGGAAATGGAGCGCTTCACCAGTCTCAAAGGACGCAGGCAAATAGAATATTTAGCTGGTCGCTGGTCGGCTAAGGAGGCCTTTTCCAAGGCTATGGGAACGGGCATTAGCAAGCTCGGTTTTCAGGATTTGGAAGTCTTGAACAATGAACGTGGGGCGCCTTATTTTAGTCAGGCACCATTTTCAGGAAAGATTTGGCTGTCTATCAGCCACACCGATCAGTTTGTGACAGCCAGTGTCATTTTGGAGGAAAATCATGAAAGCTAGTCCACATAGACCAACCAAGGCTCTGATTCATCTGGGAGCTATTCGACAAAATATTCAGCAAATGGGGGCTCATATCCCTCAAGGAACGCTCAAGTTGGCTGTGGTTAAGGCCAATGCTTATGGTCATGGAGCTGTTGCCGTTGCCAAGGCAATTCAAGATGATGTTGATGGCTTTTGCGTTTCCAATATCGATGAAGCCATTGAACTCAGACAAGCTGGACTCAGCAAGCCAATCCTCATTTTAGGAGTTTCTGAAATCGAAGCTGTTGCTCTAGCTAAAGAATATGACTTCACCTTGACAGTGGCTGGACTGGAGTGGATTCAAGCACTCTTAGATAAGGAAGTGGACCTAACTGGATTGACAGTCCACCTCAAGATTGATTCAGGGATGGGACGGATTGGTTTTAGAGAGGCCAGTGAGGTTGAGCAGGCTCAAGATTTGCTCCAACAACACGGTGTTCGTGTTGAAGGAATCTTTACCCACTTTGCTACTGCTGATGAGGAATCAGATGACTATTTTAATGCCCAGTTAGAACGGTTTAAAACTATTTTAGCTAGTATGAAGGAAGCTCCAGAGCTGGTTCATGCTAGCAATTCTGCAACGACTCTTTGGCATGTAGAGACTATTTTCAATGCGGTTCGTATGGGAGATGCCATGTATGGTCTCAATCCAAGTGGAGCGGTCTTGAATTTGCCTTATGATTTGATACCGGCCTTGACCTTGGAGTCTGCTCTGGTTCATGTCAAGACAGTTCCAGCTGGAGCTTGCATGGGCTATGGAGCAACTTATCAAGCGGATAGCGAGCAAGTCATCGCAACCGTGCCAATCGGGTATGCAGATGGATGGACAAGAGACATGCAAAATTTCTCTGTCTTGGTAGATGGCCAAGCTTGCCCAATTGTCGGCAGGGTTTCGATGGACCAAATCACTATTCGATTGCCTAAGCCTTACCCACTCGGAACCAAGGTAACCTTGATTGGCTCCAATGGGGATAAGGAAATCACTGCAACTCAGGTAGCGACCTACCGCGTAACCATTAACTATGAGGTGGTTTGCCTTCTCAGCGACCGTATTCCGAGAGAATATTATTAGAAAAGAAAGGAGTGGAGCATGAATCTACATCAACCCTTGCATGTCTTGCCTGGTGTGGGACCAAAGTCAGCAGAAAAATACGCCAAACTAGGAATTGAAAACTTGCAAGATCTCTTGCTCTACTTTCCTTTCCGTTATGAAGACTTCAAAACCAAGCAGGTGCTGGAACTAGAAGACGGTGAGAAGGCAGTTCTTTCTGGTCAGGTAGTGACTCCTGCTAGTGTCCAGTATTATGGTTTCAAGCGCAATCGCCTGCGTTTTAGTCTCAAGCAGGGAGAGGTCGTTTTTGCGGTGAATTTCTTTAACCAGCCCTATCTGGCTGATAAAATAGAGTTGGGAGCAACCCTTGCTGTCTTTGGAAAATGGGACCGCGCTAAGGCTAGTCTGACTGGGATGAAGGTTCTGGCTCAGGTAGAAGATGACCTCCAGCCTGTCTATCGTCTGGCTCAGGGAATCAGTCAGGCCAGTCTGGTTAAGGTCATCAAGACGGCTTTTGATCAGGGACTGGACCTCTTGATAGAAGAAAATCTGCCCCAGTCTTTACTAGACAAATACAAACTCATGTCCCGTTGTCAGGCAGTCCGAGCTATGCATTTTCCAAAGGATTTGGCAGAATACAAGCAGGCTCTTCGCCGTATCAAGTTTGAGGAACTCTTTTATTTCCAAATGCAGTTGCAGATGCTCAAGTCTGAAAATAGAGTTCAGGGAAGTGGTCTGGTTCTGAATTGGTCTCAGGAAAAAGTGACAGCAGTTAAAGCAAGTCTTCCTTTTGCCCTGACCCAAGCTCAGGAAAAGAGTTTGCAGGAAATTTTAACTGATATGAAGTCCGACCACCACATGAATCGTCTCCTACAAGGGGATGTGGGGAGTGGAAAAACGGTAGTCGCTGGCTTGGCCATGTTTGCGGCAGTGACAGCAGGTTATCAGGCTGCCCTAATGGTACCAACAGAAATCCTCGCAGAGCAACACTTTGAGAGTTTACAGAACCTTTTTCCCAATTTGAAACTGGCTCTCTTGACAGGTTCCTTGAAAGCTGCAGAAAAGAGAGAGGTCTTGGAGACCATTGCCAAGGGTGAGGCTGATTTGATTATCGGAACTCACGCTCTGATACAAGATGGGGTGGAGTATGCTCGTCTTGGTTTGATTATTATCGATGAGCAGCACCGTTTTGGTGTAGGGCAAAGGCGTATTTTACGGGAAAAAGGTGACAATCCAGATGTCCTCATGATGACGGCGACTCCCATTCCACGGACGCTTGCCATCACAGCCTTTGGAGATATGGATGTTTCCATTATCGACCAGATGCCAGCAGGTCGGAAGCCTATTGTGACGCGCTGGATCAAACATGAGCAACTAGCTCAGGTCTTGACTTGGTTAGAGGGGGAAATTCAAAAAGGTTCCCAAGTCTATGTCATCTCTCCTTTGATTGAAGAATCAGAAGCTCTAGATTTGAAAAATGCCATTGCCTTATCAGAGGAGTTGACGACTCATTTTGCAGGCAAGGCAGAGGTGGCTCTTCTACATGGTAGGATGAAGAGTGACGAAAAAGACCAGATCATGCAGGATTTCAAGGAGAGAAAGACGGATATTCTGGTTTCGACGACGGTTATTGAGGTTGGGGTCAACGTTCCCAATGCGACTGTCATGATTATCATGGATGCCGATCGCTTCGGTCTCAGTCAACTTCACCAGCTTAGAGGTCGTGTCGGTCGGGGGGACAAGCAGTCCTACGCTGTTCTCGTTGCCAATCCCAAGACGGATTCTGGGAAAGACCGCATGCGCATCATGACAGAAACGACCAATGGATTTGTCCTTGCGGAGGAAGATTTGAAAATGCGTGGTTCTGGTGAGATTTTTGGAACCAGACAGTCAGGACTTCCAGAGTTCCAAGTGGCTGATATTATCGAAGATTTTCCGATTTTAGAAGAAGCAAGAAAGGTTGCTAGCTACATTAGTTCTATAGAAGCTTGGCAAGAAGATCTAGAGTGGCGCATGATTGCCCTTCATCTGGAAAAGAAAGAACATCTGGATTAAGCTTTCTCTAAGGAAAACTTAAGCTAGTTTTTAGGTTTGACTCTTATACTAAAGTCATCAAAAAGAAACGAGGACTCTCATATGACAGTAACGATTAAAGTAAATTACCAAACCACTTTCCAAAAGAAGGAAGCAAAAAACTAGTATAAACAGAAGAGAGAGCGAAATGCTCTTTTTCGTTTCTAAAACTACTTTCAGCCCATCATCCTAAAAGTAAAGAATCTAAATTCACTTTCTATTTATCCTTCTTTCTTGCATTGATTACATAGATATGCTACAGTTGTGGTAACGATTACAAAATAAAAGGAGCATGCTATGAAAAATCCAGCTTTGCTAGAAGAAATTAAGACCTATAGAGGAAGGGATGAGGTTCCGGAAGACTTTGATGCTTTCTGGGATGGGGAAGTGAAAAATGTTTCCACACTTCCATCCTACCACTTGGAGGAAAGAGATTTCCACATTTCTCAAGTCAAGTGCTATGAGTTAACATTTGAAGGAAGCAAGGAAGGAAAGGTCTATGCACGCATTGTTCTTCCAAAGAGTGAGGAGAAGGTTCCACTAATCTTCCATTTTCATGGTTATATGGGACGTGGCTGGGACTGGGCCGACATGCTGGTCTTCACCGTAGCTGGTTACGGTGTTGTTTCCATGGATGTGCGGGGCCAGTCAGGTTACTCACAAGACGGCTTGCGTTCTCCTTTAGGAAATACCGTGAAGGGGCATATTATCCGTGGTGCTGTGGAAGGTCGGGACCACCTCTTTTATAAGGATGTTTATCTGGATATTTACCAGTTGGTCGAAATTGTTGCTAGTCTGTCTCAGGTTGATGAGAAGCGTCTTTCTAGCTATGGTGCCTCACAAGGAGGGGCTCTAGCTCTAGTTGCAGCAGCGCTCAATCCTCGAATTCAGAAAACAGTTGCCATTTATCCCTTCTTGTCAGACTTCAGACGGGTGATTGAGATTGGTAATACTAGCGAGGCTTACGACGAACTTTTCCGTTATTTCAAGTTTCACGACCCCTTCCATGAAACAGAGGAGGAAATCATGGCGACCCTTGCCTATATCGATGTCAAAAATCTTGCCCATCGTATCCAAGGTGAGGTTAAGATGATTACGGGCTTGGACGACGATGTTTGCTATCCCATTACCCAGTTTGCGATTTATAATCGTCTGACCTGCGATAAAACCTATCGCATCATGCCTGAGTATGCTCACGAAGCCATGAATGTATTTGTCGATGACCAAGTCTACAACTGGCTCTGTGGGAGTGAGATTCCTTTTAAATATCTAAAATAAGGAGTCGACTCTAAGCACAAAATCTTAAAAATTACAAATACGCATAGTATCAGGGGATTAAGAAAACTTGATACTATGCGTTTTATCATGGAAATATAGTAAAATGAAATAAAAACAGGACAAATCGATCAGGACAGTCAAATCGATTTCTAACAATGTTTTAGAAGCAAAGGTGTACTATTCTAGTTTCAATCTATTGTATTTATAAAATTTTTTGTTGCTAGATTTGTCAAATTGCTTAAAATAATTTTTTTCAGAAAGCAAAAGCCGATACCTATCGAGTAGGGTAGTTCTTGCTATCGTCAGGCTTGTCTGTAGGTGTTAATACTTTTCAAAAATCTCTTCAAACCACGTCAGCTTCGCCTTGCCGTATATATGTTACTGACTTCGTCAGTTCTATCCACAACCTCAAAACGGTGTTTTGAGCTGACTTTGTCAGTCTTATCTACAGCCTCAAAACAGTGTTTTGAGCATCATGCGGCTAGCTTCTTAGTTTGCTCTTTGATTTTCATTGAGTATAAAAACAGATGAGTTTCTGTTTTCTTTTTATGGACTATAAATGTTCAGCTGAAACTACTTTCAAGGACATTATTATATAAAAGAATTTTTTGAAACTAAAATCTACTATATTACACTATATTGAAAGCGTTTTAAAAATGAGGTATAATAAATTTACTAACGCTTATAAAAAGTGATAGAATCTATCTTTATGTATATTTAAAGATAGATTGCTGTAAAAATAGTAGTAGCTATGCGAAATAACAGATAGAGAGAAGGGATTGAAGCTTAGAAAAGGGGAATAATATGATATTTAAGGCATTCAAGACAAAAAAGCAGAGAAAAAGACAAGTTGAACTACTTTTGACAGTTTTTTTCGACAGTTTTCTGATTGATTTATTTCTTCACTTATTTGGGATTGTCCCCTTTAAGCTGGATAAGATTCTGATTGTGAGCTTGATTATATTTCCCATTATTTCTACAAGTATTTATGCTTATGAAAAGCTATTTGAAAAAGTGTTCGATAAGGATTGAGCAGGAAGTATGGTGTAAATAGCATAGGCTGATGTCCATCATTTGCTTATAAAGAGATATTTTAGTTTAATTGCAGCGGTGTCCTGGTAGATAAACTAGATTGGCAGGAGTCTGATTGGAGAAAGGAGAGGGGAAATTTGGCACCAATTTGAGATAGTTTGTTTAGTTCATTTTTGTCATTTAAATGAACTGTAGTAAAAGAAAGTTAATAAAAGACAAACTAAGTGCATTTTCTGGAGTAAATGTCTTATTTCAGAAATCGGGATATAGATATAGAGAGGATCAGTATGAATCGGAGTGTTCAAGAACGTAAGTGTCGTTATAGCATTAGGAAACTATCGGTAGGAGCGGTTTCTATGATTGTAGGAGCAGTGGTATTTGGAACGTCTCCTGTTTTAGCTCAAGAAGGGGCAAGTGAGCAACCTCTGGCAAATGAAACTCAACTTTCGGGGGAGAGCTCAACCCTAACTGATACAGAAAAGAGCCAGCCTTCTTCAGAGACTGAACTTTCTGGCAATAAGCAAGAACAAGAAAGGAAAGATAAGCAAGAAGAAAAAATTCCAAGAGATTACTATGCACGAGATTTGGAAAATGTCGAAACAGTGATAGAAAAAGAAGATGTTGAAACCAATGCTTCAAATGGTCAGAGAGTTGATTTATCAAGTGAACTAGATAAACTAAAGAAACTTGAAAACGCAACAGTTCACATGGAGTTTAAGCCAGATGCCAAGGCCCCAGCATTCTATAATCTCTTTTCTGTGTCAAGTGCTACTAAAAAAGATGAGTACTTCACTATGGCAGTTTACAATAATACTGCTACTCTAGAGGGGCGTGGTTCGGATGGGAAACAGTTTTACAATAATTACAACGATGCACCCTTAAAAGTTAAACCAGGTCAGTGGAATTCTGTGACTTTCACAGTTGAAAAACCGACAGCAGAACTACCTAAAGGCCGAGTGCGCCTCTACGTAAACGGGGTATTATCTCGAACAAGTCTGAGATCTGGCAATTTCATTAAAGATATGCCAGATGTAACGCATGTGCAAATCGGAGCAACCAAGCGTGCCAACAATACGGTTTGGGGGTCAAATCTACAGATTCGGAATCTCACTGTGTATAATCGTGCTTTAACACCAGAAGAAGTACAAAAACGTAGTCAACTTTTTAAACGCTCAGATTTAGAAAAAAAACTACCTGAAGGAGCGGCTTTAACAGAGAAAACGGACATATTCGAAAGCGGGCGTAACGGTAACCCAAATAAAGATGGAATAAAGAGTTATCGTATTCCAGCACTTCTCAAGACAGATAAAGGAACTTTGATCGCAGGTGCAGATGAACGCCGTCTCCATTCGAGTGACTGGGGTGATATCGGTATGGTCATCAGACGTAGTGAAGATAATGGAAAGACATGGGGTGACCGAGTAACCATTACCAACTTACGTGACAATCCAAAAGCTTCTGACCCATCGATCGGTTCACCAGTGAATATCGATATGGTGTTGGTTCAAGATCCTGAAACCAAACGAATCTTTTCTATCTATGACATGTTCCCAGAAGGGAAGGGAATCTTTGGAATGTCTTCACAAAAAGAAGAAGCCTACAAAGAAATCGATGGAAAAACCTATCAAATCCTCTATCGTGAAGGAGAAAAGGGAGCTTATACCATTCGAGAAAATGGTACTGTCTATACACCAGATGGTAAGGCGACAGACTATCGCGTTGTTGTAGATCCTGTTAAACCAGCCTATAGCGACAAGGGTGATCTATACAAGGGTGACCAATTACTAGGCAATATCTACTTCACAACAAACAAAACTTCTCCATTTAGAATTGCCAAGGATAGCTACCTATGGATGTCCTACAGTGATGACGACGGGAAGACATGGTCAGCTCCTCAAGATATTACTCCGATGGTCAAAGCCGATTGGATGAAATTCTTGGGTGTAGGTCCTGGAACAGGAATTGTACTTCGGAATGGGCCTCACAAGGGACGGATTTTGATACCGGTTTATACGACTAATAATGTATCTCACTTAAATGGCTCGCAATCTTCTCGTGTCATCTATTCAGATGATCATGGAAAAACTTGGCATGCTGGAGAAGCGGTCAACGATAACCGTCAGGTAGACGGTCAAAAGATCCACTCTTCTACGATGAACAATAAACGTGCGCAAAATACAGAATCAACGGTGGTACAACTAAACAATGGAGATGTTAAACTCTTTATGCGTGGTTTGACTGGAGATCTTCAGGTTGCTACAAGTAAAGACGGAGGAGTGACTTGGGAGAAGGATATCAAACGTTATCCACAGGTTAAAGATGTCTATGTTCAAATGTCTGCTATCCATACGATGCATAATGGAAAAGAATACATTATCCTCAGCAATGCAGGTGGACCGAATCGTGAAAATGGGATGGTCCACTTGGCACGTGTCGAAGAAAATGGTGAGTTGACTTGGCTCAAACACAATCCAATTCAAAAAGGAGAGTTTGCCTATAATTCGCTCCAAGAATTAGGAAATGGGGAGTATGGCATCTTGTATGAACATACTGAAAAAGGACAAAATGCCTATACCCTATCATTTAGAAAATTTAATTGGGACTTTTTGAGCAAAGATCTGATTTCTCCTACCGAAGCGAAAGTGAAGCGAACTAGAGAGATGGGCAAAGGAGTTATTGGCTTGGAGTTCGACTCAGAAGTATTGGTCAACAAGGCTCCAACCCTTCAATTGGCAAATGGTAAAACAGCGACTTTCCTAACCCAGTATGATAGCAAGACCTTGTTGTTTGCAGTAGATAAGGAAGATATCGGACAGGAAATTATTGGTATAGCTAAAGGAAGCATCGAAAGTATGCATAATCTTCCTGTAAATCTAGCAGGTGCCAGAGTTCCTGGCGGAGTAAATGGTAGCAAAGCAGCGGTGCATGAAGTTCCAGAATTTACAGGGGGAGTTAATGGTACAGAGCCAGCTGTTCATGAAATCGCAGAGTATAAGGGATCTGATTCGCTTGTAACTCTTACTACAAAAGAAGATTATACTTACAAAGCTCCTCTTGCTCAGCAGGCACTTCCTGAAACAGGAAACAAGGAGAGTGACCTCCTAGCTTCACTAGGACTAACAGCTTTCTTCCTTGGTCTGTTTACGCTAGGGAAAAAGAGAGAACAATAAGAGAAGAATTCTAAACATTTGATTTTGTAAAAATAGAAGGAGATAGCAGGTTTTCAAGCCTGCTATCTTTTTTTGATAACATTCAAGCTGATACGAAATCATAAGAGGTCTGAAACTACTTTCAGAGTAGTCTGTTCTATAAAATATAGTAGATTGAAATAAGATGTGAACAACTCTATCAGGAAAGTCAAATTAATTTATAGAAAAATTTTAGCAGTCAAGGTGTACTGTTATAGATTCAATATATTATGCGACTATTAACCTTGTCTTCTCCTAAAATTGACTTTCTTGTTTTCTTATCTTGTCCACTCGAAACAAGTATTGTAAGAATTTGATTATTTTTGAAAGTACTTTTAATATACTTGATATAGTTAAAAAAGATTTGAAACTAAATTCCAAATTAGAAAAAGACTTGAAATACTAAAAAAAAAAAGTATACTCTAATTGAAAACGGTAACAAAACTAATTTAGAGAATGAAATATAGAGTATTTCTCTCTTAAAAGTTTTTGGTGAAACGAGATGTAGAAAGGAGATTTAGCCAAAGAGTCTATTAGTGCTAGAATAATAGATTAGAATTATTTTAGAAAAACGAAGTGAGCAGCTTATAAATTCAAGTCCCCAAATAGATTCATACTAGTATCTTTTGCAAAAAATAAAGGGCGACTTCCTTCATGAATATCAATTTCATCTATAAGGAAGGTAGCTAATTGAACTAACTTATTTATTCTGTTTGTCGCTAGAAAAATCAGACCTCCTTGTGAAGATTGAGGAGATACTGAATGAAAATCAAAGAAGAAACTAGCAAGCTAGTAGCAGATTGCCCAAAACACCGCTTTGAGGTTGTAGATAAGACTGACCTATATAATCCAAGGTGAAGCGACTGTGGTTTGAAGAGATTTTCAAAGAGTATAGGCTAGAGAGTAGTGTTTTTATGTCCTTCTAGTAGAAAATGCTAGACAGAAGAATGGGGAACTTGGATAGGAAAAATAGATTGAGAAAGGAGGTTAGAAGAGATGATTATTACAAAAATTAGCCGTTTAGGAACTTATGTGGGAGTAAATCCACATTTTGCAACATTAATAGATTTTCTAGAAAAAACAGGACTAGAAAATTTAACAGAAGGTTCGATTGCTATCGATGGTAATCGATTGTTTGGGAATTGCTTTACTTATCTAGCAGATGGTCAAGCAGGGGCTTTCTTTGAAACACACCAAAAATATTTGGATATTCATTTAGTTTTGGAAAACGAAGAAGCCATGGCTGTTACATCGCCGGAAAATGTAAGCGTTACCCAAGAATATGATGAAGAGAAAGATATTGAATTATACACAGGGAAAGTGGAACAGTTGGTTCATTTGAGAGCTGGCGAATGCCTCATCACTTTTCCAGAAGATTTACATCAACCCAAGGTTCGTATAAATGATGAACCTGTGAAAAAAGTTGTCTTTAAAGTTGCGATTTCTTAATGTAGAAAGAGAAGAACGATGAAAAAAATGAGAAAGTTTTTATGTCTAGCTGGAATTGCGCTAGCGGCTGTTGCCTTGGTAGCTTGTTCAGGAAAAAAAGAAGCTACAACTAGTACTGAACCACCAACAGAATTATCTGGTGAGATTACAATGTGGCACTCCTTTACTCAAGGACCCCGTTTAGAAAGTATTCAAAAATCAGCAGATGCTTTCATGCAAAAGCATCCAAAAACGAAAATCAAGATTGAAACATTTTCTTGGAATGACTTCTATACTAAATGGACTACAGGTTTAGCAAATGGAAATGTGCCAGATATCAGTACAGCTCTTCCTAACCAAGTAATGGAAATGGTCAACTCAGATGCTTTGGTTCCGCTAAATGATTCTATCAAGCGTATTGGACAAGATAAATTTAACGAAACTGCCTTAAATGAAGCAAAAATCGGAGATGATTACTACTCTGTTCCTCTTTATTCACATGCACAAGTCATGTGGGTTAGAACAGATTTGTTAAAAGAACATAATATTGAGGTTCCTAAAACTTGGGATCAACTCTATGAAGCTTCTAAAAAATTGAAAGAAGCTGGAGTTTATGGCTTGTCTGTTCCGTTTGGAACAAATGACTTAATGGCAACACGTTTCTTGAACTTCTACGTACGTAGTGGTGGAGGAAGCCTCTTAACAAAAGATCTTAAAGCAGACTTGACAAGCCAACTTGCTCAAGATGGTATTAAATACTGGGTTAAATTGTATAAAGAAATCTCACCTCAAGATTCTTTGAACTTTAATGTCCTTCAACAAGCTACCTTGTTCTATCAAGGAAAAACAGCATTTGACTTTAACTCTGGCTTCCATATCGGAGGAATTAATGCCAACAGTCCTCAATTGATTGATTCGATTGATGCTTATCCTATTCCAAAAATCAAAGAGTCTGATAAAGACCAAGGAATTGAAACCTCAAACATTCCAATGGTTGTTTGGAAAAATTCAAAACATCCAGAAGTTGCTAAAGCATTCTTAGAAGCACTTTATAATGAAGAAGACTACGTTAAATTCCTTGATTCAACTCCAGTAGGTATGTTGCCAACTATTAAGGGGATTAGCGATTCTGCAGCCTATAAAGAAAATGAAACTCGTAAGAAATTTAAACATGCTGAAGAAGTAATTACTGAAGCTGTTAAAAAAGGTACTGCTATTGGTTATGAAAATGGACCAAGTGTACAAGCTGGTATGTTGACTAACCAACACATTATTGAACAAATGTTCCAAGATATCATTACAAATGGAACAGATCCTATGAAAGCAGCAAAAGAAGCAGAAAAACAATTAAACGATTTATTTGAGGCTGTTCAGTAGATGTAAAAGACTAGAAAATAGGTGGGCTAGTGATCTGAAAAGCTCTAGCCCAATTTTGTAAAAGAAGGGAGAAGGAGAATGGTTAAAGAACGTAATTTAACTCGCTGGATATTTGTTTTGCCAGCTATGATTATCGTAGGATTACTCTTTGTTTATCCGTTTTTCTCGAGTATTTTTTATAGCTTTACCAATAAGCATTTGATTATGCCTAATTATAAATTTGTTGGTTTGGCTAACTATAAAGCTGTGCTATCAGATCCCAACTTCTTTAATGCGTTCTTTAATTCAATTAAGTGGACCATTTTCTCATTAGTTGGTCAAGTTTTAGTAGGGTTTGTATTGGCTTTAGCTCTTCACAGAGTACGCCACTTCAAGAAATTATATAGGACCTTATTGATTGTTCCTTGGGCATTTCCTACCATCGTTATTGCCTTCTCTTGGCAGTGGATTCTAAACGGGGTTTATGGCTACTTACCTAATCTAATCGTAAAATTAGGTTTAATGGAACATACACCTGCATTTTTGACAGATAGTACATGGGCATTCCTATGTTTGGTGTTTATCAACATTTGGTTTGGAGCACCAATGATTATGGTTAATGTGCTTTCAGCTTTGCAAACAGTACCAGAAGAACAATTTGAGGCTGCTAAGATAGATGGTGCTTCAAGTTGGCAGGTGTTCAAGTTTATCGTCTTTCCACATATTAAAGTGGTTGTAGGACTTCTAGTTGTTTTGAGAACTGTATGGATCTTTAATAACTTTGACATTATCTACCTCATTACTGGTGGTGGACCAGCCAATGCTACAACGACGCTTCCAATTTTTGCTTACAACCTGGGTTGGGGAACTAAATTGTTGGGTCGTGCTTCAGCAGTTACAGTATTGCTCTTTATCTTCTTGGTGGCGATTTGCTTTATCTACTTTGCTATCATCAGTAAGTGGGAAAAGGAGGGTAGAAAATAATGAAGAAGAAATCCAGTATTTATTTAGATATTCTCTCACATGTACTTTTAGTTGGTGCGACCATCGTTGCAATTTTCCCATTGGTATGGATTATCATATCTTCTGTCAAAGGGAAAGGGGAATTAACTCAGTATCCAACACGATTTTGGCCTGAACAGTTTACATTAGATTATTTCACTCATGTTATCAACGATTTGCACTTCATTGATAACATTCGAAACAGTTTAATCATTGCCTTGGCTACAACCCTTATTGCGATTATTATTTCTGCTATGGCAGCCTATGGTATTGTTCGATTCTTTCCTAAATTGGGAGCAATCATGTCGAGACTACTCGTCATTACCTACATTTTCCCACCAATTTTGTTAGCAATTCCCTATTCAATTGCCATTGCTAAAGTTGGGTTAACAAATAGTTTATTTGGCTTGATGATGGTTTATCTATCTTTTAGTGTTCCATATGCAGTTTGGCTCTTAGTTGGATTTTTCCAAACAGTTCCAATTGGAATTGAAGAAGCGGCTAGAATTGATGGTGCAAATAAATTTGTTACGTTTTATAAAGTTGTGCTACCGATTGTAGCACCAGGTATTGTAGCAACAGCTATTTATACATTTATCAATGCTTGGAATGAATTCCTGTATGCCTTGATTTTGATTAACAATACAGGAAAGATGACAGTAGCAGTAGCCCTTCGTTCACTTAATGGTTCAGAAATACTAGACTGGGGAGATATGATGGCAGCGTCTGTTATTGTAGTTCTTCCATCAATTATTTTCTTCTCTATCATCCAAAATAAGATTGCAAGTGGATTATCAGAAGGATCTGTGAAGTAGACGAAAGAAGGAAAAAAATGAATAAAAGAGGTCTTTATTCAAAACTAGGAATTTCTGTTGTAGGCATTAGTCTTTTAATGGGAGTCCCCACTTTGATTCATGCGAATGAATTAAACTATGGTCAACTGTCCATATCTCCTATTTTTCAAGGAGGTTCATATCAACTGAACAATAAGAGTATAGATATCAGCTCTTTGTTATTAGATAAATTGTCTGGAGAGAGTCAGACAGTAGTAATGAAATTTAAAGCAGATAAACCAAACTCTCTTCAAGCTTTGTTTGGCCTATCTAATAGTAAAGCAGGCTTTAAAAATAATTACTTTTCAATTTTCATGAGAGATTCTGGTGAGATAGGTGTAGAAATAAGAGACGCCCAAAAGGGAATAAATTATTTATTTTCTAGACCAGCTTCATTATGGGGAAAGCATAAAGGACAGGCAGTTGAAAATACACTAGTATTTGTATCTGATTCTAAAGATAAAACATACACAATGTATGTTAATGGAATAGAAGTGTTCTCTGAAACAGTTGATACATTTTTGCCAATTTCAAATATAAATGGTATAGATAAGGCAACACTAGGAGCTGTTAATCGTGAAGGTAAGGAACATTACCTCGCAAAAGGAAGTATTGGTGAAATCAGTCTATTTAACAAAGCAATTAGTGATCAGGAAGTTTCAAATATTCCCTTGTCAAATCCATTTCAGTTAATTTTCCAATCAGGAGATTCTACTCAAGCTAACTATTTTAGAATACCGACACTATATACATTAAGTAGTGGAAGAGTTCTATCAAGTATTGATGCACGTTATGGTGGGACTCATGATTCTAAAAGTAAGATTAATATTGCCACTTCTTATAGTGATGATAATGGGAAAACGTGGAGTGAGCCAATTTTTGCTATGAAGTTTAATGACTATGAGGAGCAGTTAGTTTACTGGCCACGAGATAATAAATTAAAGAATAGTCAAATTAGTGGAAGTGCTTCATTCATAGATTCATCCATTGTTGAAGATAAAAAATCTGGGAAAACGATATTACTAGCTGATGTTATGCCTGCGGGTATTGGAAATAATAATGCAAATAAAGCCGACTCAGGTTTTAAAGAAATAAATGGTCATTATTATTTAAAACTAAAGAAGAATGGAGATAACGATTTCCGTTATACAGTTAGAGAAAATGGTGTCGTTTATGATGAAACAACTAATAAACCTACAAATTATACTATAAATGATAAGTATGAAGTTTTGGAGGGAGGAAAGTCTTTAACAGTCGAACAATATTCGGTTGATTTTGATAGTGGCTCTTTAAGAGAAAGGCATAATGGAAAACAGGTTCCTATGAATGTTTTCTACAAAGATTCGTTATTTAAAGTGACTCCTACTAATTATATAGCAATGACAACTAGTCAGAATAGAGGAGAGAGTTGGGAACAATTTAAGTTGTTGCCTCCGTTCTTAGGAGAAAAACATAATGGAACTTACTTGTGTCCTGGACAAGGTTTAGCATTAAAATCAAGTAACAGATTGATTTTTGCAACATATACTAGTGGAGAACTAACCTATCTCATTTCGGATGATAGTGGTCAAACATGGAAGAAATCCTCAGCTTCAATTCCGTTTAAAAATGCAACAGCAGAAGCACAAATGGTTGAACTGAGAGATGGTGTGATTAGAACATTCTTTAGAACCACTACAGGTAAGATAGCTTATATGACTAGTAGAGATTCTGGAGAAACATGGTCGAAAGTTTCGTATATTGATGGAATTCAACAAACTTCATATGGCACACAAGTATCTGCAATTAAATACTCTCAATTAATTGATGGAAAAGAAGCAGTCATTTTGAGTACACCAAATTCTAGAAGTGGCCGTAAGGGAGGCCAATTAGTTGTCGGTTTGGTCAATAAAGAAGATGATAGTATTGATTGGAGATACCACTATGATATTGATTTGCCTTCGTATGGTTATGCCTATTCTGCGATTACAGAATTGCCAAATCATCACATAGGTGTACTGTTTGAAAAATATGATTCGTGGTCGAGAAATGAATTGCATTTAAGCAATGTAGTTCAGTATATAGATTTGGAAATTAATGATTTAACAAAATAAAGGAGAAAAACATGGTTAAATACGGTGTTGTTGGAGCAGGGTATTTTGGAGCTGAATTGGCTCGCTACATGCAAAAGAATGATGGAGCAGAGATTACTCTTCTCTATGATCCAGATAATGCAGAGGCGATTGCAGAAGAATTGGGAGCAAAAGTAGCAAGTTCCTTAGATGAGTTGGTTTCTAGCGATGAAGTAGATTGTGTTATCGTCGCAACTCCAAATAATCTTCATAAGGAACCGGTTATTAAGGCTGCACAGCATGGTAAAAATGTTTTCTGTGAAAAACCAATTGCGCTTTCTTATCAAGATTGTCGCGAGATGGTAGATGCGTGTAAAGAAAACAATGTAACCTTTATGGCAGGACATATTATGAATTTCTTTAATGGTGTTCATCATGCAAAAGAACTCATTAATCAAGGAGTTATCGGAGACGTTCTATATTGTCATACAGCTCGTAATGGTTGGGAAGAACAACAACTGTCAGTATCATGGAAAAAAATTCGTGAAAAATCAGGTGGTCACTTGTATCACCACATCCATGAATTGGATTGCGTTCAATTCCTTATGGGGGGCATGCCTGAAACTGTAACCATGACAGGTGGAAATGTGGCCCATGAAGGTGAACATTTCGGTGATGAAGATGATATGATTTTTGTCAATATGGAATTTTCTAATAAGCGTTTTGCCTTGTTAGAATGGGGTTCAGCTTATCGTTGGGGTGAACATTATGTCTTAATCCAAGGAAGCAAAGGTGCCATCCGCTTAGACTTATTCAACTGTAAAGGAACTCTTAAGCTAGATGGGCAAGAAAGCTATTTCTTGATTCACGAATCGCAAGAAGAAGATGATGATCGGACTCGTATCTATCATAGTACAGAGATGGATGGAGCAATTGCTTATGGTAAACCAGGTAAACGTACTCCATTATGGCTATCATCTGTCATTGATAAAGAAATGCGCTATCTGCATGAGATTATGGAAGGAGCTCCAGTATCAGAAGAATTTGCAAAACTTTTGACAGGTGAAGCTGCCCTAGAAGCAATTGCTACTGCAGATGCTTGTACCCAGTCTATGTTTGAAGATCGCAAAGTAAAATTGTCAGAAATTGTAAAATAAATTTTGGTATTCTCCTATTATAGGTCGACTTGCTCCTCTGAAAGTACTTTTAGAGGAGCTGTTTGACTTGGCTAGTTTTTGAAACTGAAATCTATTATACTACAAACTATTGAAAGCGTTTTAATTTTAAGGTATAATAATCTCATAGAAATAAAGAAAAGGAGGAAAGAGGATGCCACAGATTAGCAAAGAAGCCTTGATTGAGCAAATCAAAGATGGAATCATCGTTTC
>ERZ1023198.25-NODE-25-length-64029-cov-18.243271_pt1 | contig 64029 bp, 52 predicted proteins | sample MGYA00380442_ERZ1023198 | MGnify/ENA primary metagenome ERZ1023198 (study PRJEB33173, sample SAMEA4830331) | metagenome | study: EMG produced TPA metagenomics assembly of the PRJEB25223 data set...
ATAAGGAACATCAATTTCTTGAGTGCTTCCATCAGCAAACTTCCCATAATGTTTCTTATGTGCTTCAAGTATATAAAAAGGCGTAAAAATACGCCTATAGATAATGGGGTTGAAATAGGTTTATTGTTGATGAGATTGTAGATAATTCAATTTTTTACTTCCAATCGAATATTCAAAACCTCCACCTTTTCTGCCTGTAATTGTTCATCATAAAATTCAATATCTTCAGGATTTTCCCCTTGGCAACCTCGGCAGAAATATTCTTCCGCTCGATCAGGATTCAAAAATCGACAAGCACAAACAAAACAGTCGCCATCATCATTTATTGAGATAATATAGTAGATTGAAATAAGATGTAAACAAATCGATTAGGAAAGTTAAATTAGTTTCTAGAAATTTTTAGCAGATGTAGTGTACTATTCTAGTCTCAATTTACTATGGCTTCAAATATATCTTTCGAAAAAATATTTACAGATGTGTAATTTTGAAGCTTGCAAAAGTTAGTAAACTTGTAGATTTCGATTTGAAGTAACTTGTTTTCTTGCCCGATATTGTTTTTGAAATTGAATTTTTCCATAGTGACTCCTTGATTTTCTTCTACACGTCTGATGATAAATCTAATTCGCAAAAGAGTCAAGAGGATTTTTCGAAAAATAAATAGCGACCGAAATCGCTATTTTAAGGGTTATAGGTATTTGATGGCTTAGACTGCTGTGTGACTGTTTACCCACAGGCAATCTTTCTTCTATATTAGTAAAGGTCTAAATAATTATCAATTTCCCATTGTGAAACGAAGGTTGCATAACTTGCCCATTCGATTCGTTTGGCTTCAAGGAAGCTAGTGTAGATGTGATCTCCGAGAGCAGCTTTAACCACTTCATCTTCTGTCAAAGCTTTCAAAGCGTTGTGAAGAGTTGATGGAAGGTCTGTAATACCAGCTTCCTTGCGCTCTTCTGCTGTCATGATGTAGATATTTTCTTCGATAGGAGCTGGTGCTTCGATTTTATTTTCAATACCATACAAACCAACTTCCAAAAGAACAGCCATAGCAACGTAAGGGTTCGCCATTGGATCCACTGAACGCAACTCAAGACGAGTTCCCATACCACGTGAAGCAGGTACGCGCACAAGTGGCGAACGGTTACGACCAGCCCAAGCAATGTAAACAGGCGCTTCATAACCTGGAACCAAACGTTTGTATGAGTTAACTGTTGGGTTCATGATGGCAGTATAGTTGTAAGCATGCTTGATCAAACCGCCTAGGAAATGGTAAGCTGTTTCTGACAACTGCATTCCTTTTGGATCATTTGGATCAAAGAAGGCGTTATTTCCTTCTGCATCAAACAAGGACATATTACAGTGCATACCTGAGCCAGCAATACCAAATTTTGGCTTCGCCATAAATGTTGCGTAAAGTCCGTGTTTGCGAGCAATGGTTTTAACAACAAGTTTAAAGATTTGAATCTTATCACAAGCACGGAGAACTTCATCGTACTTAAAGTCAATCTCATGCTGTCCAACCGCAACCTCGTGGTGACTCGCTTCTACTTCAAATCCCATTTTGGTCAAGACATTCACAATCTCACGACGTGTGTTGTCCGCAAGGTCAGTAGGTGCCAAATCAAAGTAGCCACCCTTGTCATTCACTTCAAGTGTTGGGTCCCCATTTTCATCCAACTTAAATAGGAAGAATTCTGGCTCTGGACCAAGGTTGAAGGATTTGAATCCAACTTCTTCCATGTGACGAAGAGCTCGTTTCAAATTACCACGAGGGTCACCCGCAAATGGTTCACCTTCTGTTGTATAGACATCACAGATCAGACCTGCAACACTTCCATTTTCATCTCCCCAAGGGAAGACTGTCCATGTATCCAAGTCCGGGTACAAGTACATATCCGACTCATTGATACGTACAAAACCTTCAATAGAAGATCCATCAAACATAACCTTGTTCGACAAGACCTTATCTAACTGTTCATCTGTAGCAGGAATTTCGACGTTTTTCATGGTTCCCAAAATATCTGAGAACATAAGACGAATAAAGGTAACATTTTTTTCCTTGACTTCACGACGAATATCTGCAGCTGTGATTGGCATAAGTTTTCTCCTTAATCTATGACTACTTGCGGTTGCCTAACCGCGACCAAAAGGTGACTGTACTGAAGCAAAACGCCCCTGTTGGAGGAGTTCATTGTGAAGTGCACGACGTACTTCAGTCTGACTAACCGCTTTCTTGGATTTCGCTTCACGTTCAGCATATTTTTTCTTAATGGCAGCGATATTATAACCTTCAGAGATATAATCTTTGATTTCAAGCAGACGATCCATGTCATTCAAGGAATACATGCGACGATTTCCTTCGTTTCGATCGGGCTTGATCAACTCTTGATCTTCATAATAACGAATCTGACGCGCCGATAAATCGGTCAACTTCATAACACTGCCGATAGGAAAAACAGCCATATTTCGGCGAAATTCTTTTTCCTTCATTTACAATTTCCTTCTTTCTGTCTATTATAGTCTAAAAAAAGACAAACGTCAATTGATAATGTTATAAAATGTAACATTATTTTTCTTTTTTCTCTAAAAAGAGACGAATACGATCAATATCGTAATTTACGATAATTGCGACAAAAACTCCCATAAACGTTTCTAATACACGCACAAACACGTACAAAATTGTCTCACCACTTGGAATTGATAGGGTAATGATTAACATAGCTGCTACACCACCAATAACCCCTGCTTTGTTATTCATGGCTACATTTGTCATAATGGTTAACATGGTGCAGATTGGAACAACTACCAAGGTCACCCAAAAGGCTTCGTGGAAAAAAGTATTTAATAAGAAGAAGACCAAGGCATAGAGTCCACCGATACTATTTCCTAGAATACGCGAAGTCCCAAAATGAACACTCTCATCAAAACTCTCCCTCAGGCTAAAAACGGCTGTCAAAGCACCAATTTGAAGACCTTTCCAGCCAAAAAAGCCAAAAATCAAGAGAACTAGAAAAACAGCAATACCTGTTTTAAAGGTTCGCATACCAAGTTTGAACTGGGATTTATCGAATTTATATTTTTTAAAATAACTCATAATCTCAACTTTCTATTTCCATTTTATCATAAATCGGTGATTTTTATGAGTAATAGTTGAGAGGAAGCGTTTTTATTTTAAGCAAAAGAAAAGAGGAACTTTCATCCCTCTCTTCTTTGATTTGTTTATAAAATCTTATTTTTCTGTCAAGGCTGCAAGTCCTGGAAGAACCTTACCTTCAAGAAGTTCCATTGATGCTCCACCACCCGTACTAATCCATGAGAACTTGTCTGCACGGCCAAGGTTAATCGCTGCGGCAGCTGAGTCACCACCACCGATGATTGATTTAACTCCTGGTTGTTTCACGATAGCGTCCATCACACCGATTGTACCAGCTTGGAAATCTGGGTTTTCAAATACACCCATAGGTCCGTTCCATACAACTGTTTTGGCACCAGTCAAAGCTTCGTCAAATTTGGCGATAGATTTTGGACCGATGTCAAGACCAAGGAAGCCTTCAGAAACTGCTTCACCTTCAGTGTCACGCACTTCAGTGTAACCAGCAAATGCGTTAGCTTCTTTTGAGTCAACTGGCAAGATCAATTTACCATTTGCTTTTTCAAGAAGAGCTTTCGCAACATCCAATTTGTCTTCTTCTACAAGTGAGTTACCGATTTCGATACCTTGTGCTTTGTAGAATGTGTAAGTCATCCCACCACCGATAAGGACTTTATCAGCTTTTTCAAGCAAGTTTTCGATAACACCGATCTTGTCTGAAACTTTTGAACCACCAAGGATAGCCACGAATGGACGTTCTGGAGTTTCAACTGCTTCTTGGATGTAGGCAATTTCGTTTTCAAGAAGGAAACCAGCAACTGCTTTTTCAACGTTTGCTGAGATACCAACGTTAGATGCGTGTGCACGGTGAGCTGTACCGAATGCATCGTTTACGAAGATACCATCTCCAAGTGATGCCCAGTATTTACCAAGTTCAGGATCGTTTTTAGATTCTTTCTTGCCGTCAACATCTTCGTAACGAGTGTTTTCAACCAAGAGAACTTGTCCATCTTCAAGAGCGTTGATTGCCGCTTCCAATTCAGCACCACGAGTGACACCTGGGAAAACAACATCTTGACCAAGTTTTGCTGCCAAGTCAGCTGCTACAGGAGCAAGTGATTTGCCAGCTTTATCAGCTTCTTCTTTCACACGTCCAAGGTGAGAGAAAAGAATTGCACGTCCACCTTGTTCGATGGTGTACTTAATAGTTGGAAGAGCTGCTGTGATACGGTTATCGTTAGTGATTACGCCATCTTTCAATGGTACGTTGAAGTCAACACGAACGAGGACTTTTTTACCTTTCAAGTCAACGTCTTTAACAGTAAGTTTTGCCATGTTACAAAAACTCCTTTATTTATTTTATTCGAAACTATTATATCACACTTTGGAAATATAAGGAAAGATTTCACAAGATTTTTCGATATTTAATCTTTATCTTCTCTTTTCCGTCTCAAGGTCAAGGCTAAACTAGCAAGACCGAGGCTGGCTAAGCCTGCTATTAGGGCTTCATTAGCATCAGCTGTTCCTGTATTTGGCAATTGTTTGCTTGCTTCTTCTGATTTAACTGCTGTATTTTGAGCTGGTTTTTCCTGTGTAGCTACTACTGCTGGTACTGTTTTTACTTTTGTTCCAATTTCAACAATTTCTGGAATCGCTTCTTGGATGACTTCTGTTGAACGAAGACGACGCTGACCGTTTTCATCAACTTCAAAGACATGTCTTAACAGTCCATCTCGTCCCTGTATAATGACTCGTTGTTCCCCAACTAGCATCTCAGCATTTTCATGCTCTTGACGATGAAAGGCAACCTTTTCCTCTTGAACTTCCAATTTAGGAGCCTTTTGTTGATCAGAAGCCGGTTGATAAGTAGGTTTTGGAAGGATTTTGTTTTGTGGTGCTGGTTTAGCAGGTTGTGGTTTTTCAGCAGATTCATAAACAAAGGCATAATGAGTAAAGTGAGGTGCTGTAAAGATAACATGACTATCCGTTTGTTCAAAAGCCAATTCTACTGCCTCTTTGCCTTCAGGTAAGAAAAATACTTTCTTAACTTTCTTATCTTTTTCAATTGGGATTTTCACAATAGAAGCATAAGAGAGATCAACATCTTGACCTTTTTCATCCAAACCTTCTATTTCAAAGACATGAGCATCTTCTCCAGCAAAGTATTTCTTCTCTTCAGCACTTGCTTGAACACGCTCTACTTTCAAACCCTTGATGACAGTCTTCTCTTTATTTGAGAAGTGTACTTCAACACCTGTTTTACTATCAGAAAAGACTGCTGACTTGTCTTCTTTCAATAAAGCAACCAGATCTTTTAGACTCTGTTTCGCTGTTGCAAGCTCTTCTGGACTCAAATCTACTTTTTCAACCAAGGCCTTGTTTTTCTCAAGAAGCGGAGCTAGGGCAGAACCTGAAGGATGGTTTGATTTGGCAGCCAAGAGTTCTTGAGCCTCACCTGTTAAGCGATCAAGCTCTGTCTTTTCTTCCGTAAATTTCTCTTGACCATTCAGAGCTTTATGAGCTTCTGTCAATTTATTAAGTCGGTCATTGACTTGATCTTGGGTGCTAGTTTCATGGTCTTTCAACACTTGTTCGGCCGCTTCAATTGCTTTCAAGAAGGCTTCTTTTACTTCTGGTGAAGCAAAGTTATAGACCACCTTGTTCTTAGCAGCTTCAACTTCTGCTAATTTTTGTTTGAGGTACTCATCGTTCAATGCTGCTTTTGGAGATACCAAAACATCAAAGTTGACTTCATGACCTTGGTAACGAAGCGTCAAGGTTTGACGACCAGTCTTTTGAGCATCGTAACCAGAAATTTCAACTCCCTCATCAGTAAAGGAATGTTCTTCCATGGTGTCATTGCTATAAGCCACTGCAAAGCGTCCTTCAGACAAGTCTAAGCTATCACCAACTAGGTAATCTTTTTTCGGTTCCTGACTTACTTCAATTCCCAAAATAGTTTTCGGACTTGCTTCGTCTTGGCCAGTGACAGTCACTGACAAATTAGCATTTACCGGTTGTCCCAAATATTGGAGAGTAAGATTCTGTTCTCCCTTATGATGCGTATCAAAACCTGATACTGATACACCTGCGTGAGTTAGGCGAATGAGTTCGTCCTCAGTTCCTCCTTCATACTGAACTCGAAGAACACCACCTCTAAGGTCCAAATCCTCCCCTTCGGCGTAGCTTGTTTTCTTAGGTCCTGTTTCTAGGCTGACTGACTTGATTCTTCTGTCATCTTTTGGAACGGAAACTGCTAGGACATTACTAATTTCCTTGCCTGGCAACTGGGTACGATAATAAAGAAGACCAGATTGATTTGTCAAATCCAATGGTGCACTTGCTAGGTCTCCTCCAACTTCGCTCTTCAAGGTTGCAAGCGGAGTTTGAGAATTTGGATTATCATAAACAGTAATAGTTGCTCCAGCCGGTACATCTGCAAAGCCAACTTGTACCTTGTTATTGCCTAGAGAACGGGCTGCAGCCTTGGCCATCGGAATATTGACACTCTCAGTATCAAGCTTTTCATACATTTTCCAGTTATAGATACGAATAGCCTTCCATGGAGTTCCATTGTCAGAAGTGACAACATTCAAGCGCCAGTCTTGAGCAGTGATTGGTTTATCAAGAGTGATATCTGTCACGTGTGCTTTGTTGCCACGGACTTCCTTAGCTAGCTTCCACTCACCATCTGCATCTTTATAATAAAGGTCAAAGTCTTTGGTGTTCATCAAGCCATCGTTAACAGACTCACCACCAGCCCCTGCATGATCCATGACCCATCTAACAACGGTACGTGGCTTGGTCAAACGAATATCCACACTACCACTCAACTGAGCTGAAGACCATTTATCTGACAAGCTAGTAATGGTACCGTTCAACATACCTTCAATACCTTCTCCACCTTCTGTATCTGGGAAGGTACTTCCGATAACAGTAGCCCCTGGAACGATGTTTTCTGCTAGAGGTCTTGGAAGACTTGTGTCTTGGACAGTCATCCCCCACTCAAAGGTTGTGGTTGCAGCTTCTGAACGAACTCCATTTTTACCGACTGCTACAACCTTCAGTTCTTGAGTTGTACCCTGAGCACTTGCTGAGCGGCTAACTTTTGGTAGATAAATAGTTGTAGAAGATGAGCCAGTTAGTAATTTCCAGCTGTCTCCATCTTTTTCATAAACTTCATAGAAATCTGCATCCTTGTTGCCTTTAAATTGCACAACTGCTTCCGCTTCTTGGGCATTTTTAAGAGATTGTTTCACTACAGAAAAGCTTGTCGGCGATTGTGGCTCTTGGTGATTGTCCGAGATAGTTAATTGTCCTAGGTTAAACTGATAATCTTTTACAGCACCTTCATGCTCGAAAAATAGTTTGACTGCATAGATGGTTTTACCCGCTAGTGAGCTAAGATCAAATTCTTCATTTGTCCAGTTGTCAGAAAGGGTTAGCTCTTTCCATGCATCTGCATCATCGAATTTGTAGTCTGGAGTTGTAGAGAATGCCATATAAACTTTAGAACCTTTTCCTCCCTTGTGGGCAACACGAAGTTTGGTCTTCTCAGTTACTTCTAACTTAGTAGAATAAAGTCTCACATCCTGATCTGTCTTACCGGCTACATCACCAGAGAATTTAAGGGAATTTCCGCCATTATAGGCATCTGTAAAATCATATTCTGCACGAAGTTTTTCCCCTGTTGAAGTCTGCCACCAGCGCCATGTTGGAAGAACACCTGATACTGAACGATAATTCCACTCAGAATCCTTAGAAACCTTACCATCTACGAACCATTTTTTACCATGACCTGTATTAAAAGAAGTAGTAAAAGTATTACCTACCGCTGGCGTACGGTCCGCAACTAGGTTAGCAATACCATACCAATCTTTGTCACCTGGTTTTTGACCAGTAGGGTCTCCTTGATAACCTGTAAAGAAGATATCTTCATTTTTATGATAATCTTCACCAGTTTTTCCTAAACTTGTAATGGTATCTGGGGCAAATAAACCAAGAGAAAGGCGCAATTTCCCATTTTCGTCTAAAATGTCATTCCACTTAACCTTTGTCTTGTAGGAACCACCCTGTTGCAATTCCAAACCTGCAAATACATCATAAGGATTACGACCAATCCAGTTGGCAGTTGCAATAGTGTAATCATTTTTAGCCTTATCCCAGTTAAAGTTAGCAAAGAAGTTATCTGCCGGAACCTTATCTCCTTCTGGTTGCATGAATTGGTAGTTGTATTCTCCCAAACCATCTTGATGGTAACGTCCATAGTTATAGGTCATGGCATCATACCAAGAATACTTGATTGGATGGTTTACCTTAGCAGCATATTCCTTGCTATAGAGCATAAACTGGCGCATCTTTTCTCCAAGAGGTTTAACCAAATCTCCAGTTGTTTCTTGGTTGATGAAATAGCCATCATAGCCATAATACTTGGCCATGTCTACCAATTTACGGGCAATTGGGAAGCTACCATCTGCGTCTTGCTTCAAAGCTTCAGCAAATCTTTCTTGATCTGCAATACTATTAGACCAGTTGAAGAAGAGTGTACCGTATACAGGAACCCCGTTACGGTGACCTGCATCAATAACGTCAGGAGTTGGTACGAGACCTTCCCAGAAGACCATTGAATCTAGATATTGCCAATAGTCAAAAGCATAGGCCTTGAACTCTTCTCCACCAACAGAAGCATGGTCTTTTGCTTTAGAATTGGTGTTTGATAAGGCTTGAACTTTTGCTTCCTTGCTAGCTTTTTCATTGACTAAATGACCTGTCCGACGTGAAGCGAGGACAACAGATCCGCGGTTAATAGCATCATCTTCACGAGCACCTGGTTCCCATTTTAACAATTCTTCCCAAGAATTAAATTTGATTTCCTTTGGTTTTAATGTTTTTTCTGTATTTTTAGGGACATCTGGCTGGACTTCTTTTTCAGTCTTATTAGCTTCTGCTGCTGGCTTAGACTCATCCCCTTGGTTAGTTGCTTCGGGCTTTGCTTCTGTTTCCTTGTCAGACTTAGGTTTTGCTTCTGCAGATGGTGTTTCTGCAACCACCTCACCTGCTTTTTCCTCTGGTTTAGCTGCGCTAGCTGCTTCTGCCTTTTCTAGCTTGTTTTCTCTAGCATGTTCCCCTTCATTCTGCTTATCAGCTTCATTGGTCGAATGCTCACTCTCTCCTGAAACAAGCTCTGTATTAGCTCCGCTATTTTCAGGAACTGCAGTTTCTTCAGCCAAGGCTGGACCAGCAAATAAAACAGCACCAATCATCAGCGAGCAGGCTCCTACTGATAACTTACGAATACTGTAACGACAACGTCTTTCAAAAAATGGATTCTTCATTTTCTCCTCCTAAAAGATTGATTTTGTTGTTTTAAAGAAAGCGCTTTATATTCTGTAGTTTTTTATCAAACTCTAGAACCATGATAATCACATTTTTATCCTAAAACATTTTTAGACAAAAAACAATAACTGTTTGCACAAATCTAAAATAAGGTTAAAAACTCTTAAAAATAATACACTTATCAATTATAATTTTCTTTTACAAACTTGACATTAACACTTGTTAGATTTACTTTTATCCTTTAAAATAGAATAGGAGATATTCCGCGATTATTTTTCGGAGGAAAAAGAAATGTCCATTAATTGGCAGGAAATTTTATTTCACTTTTTAGGTGGTCTGGGGCTATTCTTATATAGCATCAAGACCATGGGAGACGGTTTGCAACAAGCTGCTGGAGATCGCCTTCGTTTTTACATTGACAAATATACTAGTAATCCTTTCTTTGGAGTTCTGGTTGGTATTGGGATGACTGCTCTAATTCAGTCTAGTTCTGGTGTAACAGTTATTACAGTCGGCCTGGTCAGTGCCGGTCTCTTAACCTTACGTCAGGCTATCGGGATTGTCATGGGTGCTAATATTGGGACAACTGTCACATCCTTTCTCATCGGTTTTAAATTAGGTAACTATGCCCTACCTATGCTCTTTATCGGTGCCGTCTGTCTCTTTTTTACGAAAAATCGGACAGTCAATAATATCGGACGCATCCTCTTTGGTGTCGGTGGTATCTTTTTTGCCCTCAATCTCATGAGCGGCGCAATGGCTCCACTCAAGGATTTACAGGTCTTTAAGGACTATATGATTGAGCTAAGTAAGAATCCTGTTTTGGGTGTCTTTGTCGGTACCGGCTTGACCTTGCTAATTCAAGCTTCTTCGGCTACCATTGGGATTTTACAAAACCTCTACGCCGGCAATCTAATTGACCTACAGGGAGCTTTGCCAGTTCTATTTGGTGACAATATCGGGACAACCATTACAGCCATCATTGCCTCTTTAGGGGCTAATATTGCAGCTAAACGGGTAGCAGGAGCTCATGTTGCCTTCAACGTTATCGGAACAGTCGTCTGCGTTATTTTTCTAGTTCCTTTTACTGTCCTGATTCATTGGTTTGAAGCTACGCTAAATCTAGCACCGGAAATGACCATCGCCTTTGCTCACGGAACCTTTAATATTACCAACACCATTGTCCAATTTCCATTTATCGGAGCTCTGGCTTACTTTGTAACCAAGATTATTCCTGGAGAGGACGAGGTTGTCAAATACGAACCCTTATATCTTGATGAACATTTCATCAAACAAGCCCCATCTATCGCTCTAGGAAATGCTAAAAAAGAGCTCTTGCACTTAGGAAACTACGCTGCTAAAGCCTTTGACCTTTCCTATAAGTACATCATTGACTTGGATGAAAAAGTTGCTGAAAAAGGGCATAAAACCGAAGAAGCAATTAACACCATCGATGAGCAATTAACACGTTATCTCATTGCCCTTTCAAGCGAAGCTCTCAGCCAAAAAGAAAGTGAAGTGCTCACCAATATCCTTGATTCCTCCCGTGATTTGGAACGGATTGGAGACCACACGGAGGCTCTACTCAATCTGACTGACTATCTTCAACGGAAAAATGTTGAATTTTCTGATGCCGCCTTGAAAGAATTAGAGGAAGTTTACCGCCAAACTAGTGACTTTATCAAAGATGCTCTGGATAGTGTGGAAAACAATGATATTGAAAAAGCACGCAGTCTTGTAGAACGTCATGAAGCAATCAATAAGATAGAACGTGTTCTCAGAAAAACCCACATCAAACGCCTCAACAAAGGCGAATGTTCAACACAAGCTGGGGTCAACTTTATCGACATCATCTCACACTACACTCGTGTATCAGACCACGCTATGAACCTTGCTGAAAAGGTTTTTGCAGAACAAATCTAAGAACCAAGAAGCTATCCATCATAATTGGATGGCTTCTTACTTTTTCCTAAGCAAGACTAGGCTGAATGAAACTGAAAGAGTATTCTGCAGATATATAGTATATTGAAACTAGAATAGTACACCTCTATTTCTAAAACATTCTTAGAAATCGATTTGACTGTCCTGATCGATTTGTCCTGTTATTATTTCATTTTACTATAGTGGATTAAATTAAAAAAGTATAATGTATTGAATCTATAACAGTCCATCTTGACTGCTAAAATATTTCTATAAATTAATTTGACTTTCCTGATAGAGATGTTCACATCTTATTTCAATTCACTATACAATCCAGTTCCTAAAACTTTGCTAGAAATTGATTTGGCTTTCCGAATTAATTTGTTCAAATTTTATTTCATTTCAATATACTGATAAATCCATTCACTAGCACAGGGCAAGAGGGAGTCGCTATTGATTTCAACGGTAGCAGGTACATACAGAGGACCCCTACCTCAGATATACTGCAATATCATCGTATGCAAAAAACCTCTGAGATTTTTCTCAAAGGTTCTGATTTTGCTAATTGCTGTTCTCAACCGCTGCAGTAACAAAGGCAGTGTAGAGTTCTTCTGGTCGGTTTGGACGGCTTGACAGTTCAGGGTGATACTGACAAGCTACAAAGAATTTATTTTCAGGAATTTCCACGATTTCTACCAAACGATTGTCTGGAGAAACTCCTGAAAAGACAAAACCTGCTGCCTCAAACTGCTCACGGAAGGCATTATTAAACTCATAACGGTGACGGTGACGGCGTTGCACCACTTCTTGATTGTGATAAGCAGCAGCAGCCTTAGAGCCACGTTTCAACTTAGACGGATAAAGTCCCAAACGAAGGGTTCCACCCATATCCTCAATATCAATCTGATCACGCATGATATCAATGATAGGGTATTTTGTTTCTGGTGCAAGCTCTGCAGAATTGGCACCTTCAAGACCTAAAACGTGACGAGCAAACTCGATACATGTCAACTGCATTCCCAAGCAGACTCCCAACATTGGAACATCATTTTCACGCGCATAGCGGATGGCTTGGATTTTCCCTTCTGTACCACGTTGACCAAAACCACCTGGTACGATGATCCCGTCCGCATCAGACAAGAGTTCTGCTACATTCTCTGCTGTCACATCATTGGCATTGACCCAATTGATTTTAACTTCTGCATCATTGACATAGCCAGAGTGTTTCAAGGCTTCGACCACTGAGATATAGGCATCTTGCAACTCCACATACTTACCAACAAGGGAAATCTTAACTTGTTTCTTGAGGTTCATGACCTTGTCCACCATGGCTGACCATTCTGTCATATCCGCTGCTGGTGCGTCTAATTTCAAATGATCACAAACAATTTGGTCCATCCCTTGTGCCTGCAAGTTCAGTGGAATTTGGTAAAGGTGTTCAACATCCAACGATTCGATAACGGCTTCTGGTGCCACATCACAGAACTGGGCCAGTTTATTTTTAATTCCTTGACCAGCTGGCTCTTCTGTACGAATAACCAACATATTTGGTTGGATTCCCAAGCCACGCAATTCTTTGACAGAGTGTTGGGTTGGTTTGGTTTTCATTTCACCAGCAGCCTTGAGGTAAGGAAGCAAGGTTGTATGGATATACATGACATTATCCGCACCCACATCTGCCTTCATCTGACGAAGAGCCTCTAGGAATGGCAAGGACTCGATATCTCCTACTGTTCCACCAACCTCTGTGATAATGACATCAGAGTCGGTCGTTAGAGCGGCACGCTTGATTTTTTCTTTCAAAGCATCTGTGATATGAGGAATGACTTGAACAGTTGCCCCAAGGTATTCTCCACGGCGTTCTTTACGAAGAACTTCACTGTAAATTTTCCCAGTTGTCACGTTGGAATATTTGTTGAGATTGATATCGATGAAACGTTCATAGTGACCCAAGTCCAAATCTGTCTCAGCTCCGTCATCTGTCACAAAAACTTCCCCGTGCTGGTAAGGACTCATGGTTCCCGGATCAATATTGATATAAGGGTCAAACTTTTGAATGGTTACTTTGAGACCACGATTTTTCAAGAGACGGCCTAGACTCGCTGCCACAATCCCTTTCCCAATAGACGATACCACACCACCAGTTACAAAAATATATTTCGTAGACATAGATTCCTCTTTCTAAAATGCTCAAGGTCTTGTTAACTACGAGGGGATATAGAAAACAAGACCCTACTAATAAGAATAATCTGGGACGACTGCACCAAATTCACAACTAATACTCTTCGAAAATCTCTTCAAACCGCGTCAACGCCGCCTTGCCGTAGATATGTGTTCCTGACTTTGTCAGTCTTATCTACAACCTCAAAACAGTGTTTTGAGCAGCCTACGGCTAGTTTCCTAGCTTGCTCTTTGATTTTCATTGAGTATAAAATACAAGAAGATAACTTCTTGAAAAAACAAAAATAGCTCCCTAAGAACTAGGGAGCCCCGACCTCTAAAAGAGGTGCCCAAACAATATGATACCTAAAAATAGGATAATTGTCAATAGCTAACTCTTATTCCTCGCTGGTTTCAGCATCGTCATCTGAAAACTCGTCGTCGTCTTCGTTGAGATCCACATCTTCTCCCAAGTCATCTGGAGCGATTTCGTTGATTTCTGCATCATAAGCTTCCACTTCATTTTTTTCATCATCTGGATTTTCATCATCGTATGAAAGAGCTGGATCTGCTTCGTATGCATCTTCGTCTTCTGGATCATCTGCATTGTAGTCAATGGCATCTGAATCACCATCCATAAAGGCATTGACACGTTTTTTCTTAGCTTTTGGTGCTACTTCATCGTCGTCATTTTCTTCAAGAGCGATGATTTCTTCGTCGATTTCGTCCACACCATACCATGAACGAAGACCCCATTTGTTGTCCCCAAGTGAGATGAAGCTACCGTCAAAGTTCAACTCTGTGTAGAACAAAGGCAAAGCTTCGCGGATATCGCTGTTTGATGTTCCAAGGTAGTTTTGAATTTCGTTTACAAGATCGCTAAAATGCATCTCATGATCGCGACCACGAAGTTCCAAGATAGCACGCGCTACCTCAATCATAGATAGTTCACTTTTTTCTTGCCCAGCAAATACTTCTAATTCCAAAGCGTTTCTCCTCATTTATACTACTATCGCCAGAGCGAACAGACTCTGACCTCATTTTATCATTTACTCTTTATTTTACGATAATTTTGCGGAATAGTCAAAGGTTAAGGGGGAGAAAGTGGCAGGATTAGACTAATTCCAATATAAAACTCCTTCCTTTTTCTGTTGCTCCATTTTCCACAAATCCAAACGACTTGAAACACCTCCTAGAAGCATGATTGTAGGTGTAGATTTCCTTGACTCTCAATTCTTTCCATCCTTTTACTCGAGCCAATTCAATCAAAGCACTTAGAATCTTTTTTCCAAGTCCTCGATGTTGGTAAGCGGAATTCCCAATCACAATGGGGAGATTATCCTGAGATAGTGTAATATCCCCAATTGGAAACCATTCTCCCTTCTCCTTGACTTCAATCCAAAAAAGCTCACCATGCCGATCCAAATAGGAATACATGGCTTCCAAGGTCGCTTGACTGTAAGGAAGCTTCACCCCATCTACGAGGTAAACCAAGTTCACATCCTGATACCAAGCAAAAGCTTCCTCACAATAATTGACCTTATAATAAGGAACAAAACACAATGCACTACCTTTTCAACAAAAGAGTTGCTGCTTAATTAAAACCATCACACCAGTTATACCATTTTGCTTCATACCCATCTTGAGCTAGGATACGATCTTCTAAATCAAAAACAGAGTAAATCTTTCTTTCCTCGCAAGCTTGCGCATAGAGATGATATAGTTCATCACCACCATCTCTATCCCACTCAGCAGAAATCGTATCCCGACCTGCCAATAAAGCCTGATAAGCCCTGTGATGCCCATCTGTAATCAGCAAACAATCTCCAAAGGCAAGAATACTGATTGGATCGACTTGGATTGTTTCTGCCGACTGGTAAAGCATCTGAATATCTTGCAACTTCTTTTCTGATAAATATAGTTGAGTCGGATGAAGATCTGCTATATTGACTTTCATTTCTTTCTCCTCAAGGGAATTCGATACTCACTTCTGTTTGCCTTTAAATCGCCATTGGAAGCGGAACTTGTCATAGAAGGGAAACTCGATAAACAGGACTCCCAAGCCCACACAGAGACTGGCAAGGACGTCTGATGGGTAATGAACTCCCAGATAGACTCTTGATACCAGCACACTGACTAGGTAGAGGCCAAGGACGATTTGTACGATTTTTCTCCAGACTGGATCTTTAATCCGCTGACTAAGAATAACAATCAAAGTACCTACCATCAAGGTTACAGCCAGAGAATGCCCACTTGGGAAGGAAAATCCCTTCTCCTCCACCAGATGTAAGATATCTGGCCGTGGGCGCTGGTAGATATTTTTAAAGGTCACGATTAAAAGACCTGCCAAAGCCAGATTTCCCAGCATGAAGAAACTTTCTATCTTCCATCGCTTACGATAAAAGACAAAAGCTGTAATGACAACCCAAGTGATAATCACTGGGATATCAATCAGACGTGTGAGGGCTCGAAAAAGAATAGTCAAATAATCTGGTAAGTCTCCTCGAATGGCAGTCTGAATCGATTGGTCAAAATTGACCAGCGTTTCAGGGTAAAATTTGACCATGTAGCCAAGAATAACGAAAAGTAAAAGGGCAAAACTGCCCTTCATTAAAAATGTTTGTTTATCTCTCATAATGTTTTAAGGTTGGTTTCAAGAGAACATACAACAACCAGAATGAAACGGAAAAGATAACACCTTCAATCAAGTTAAAAGGTAATACCATGGTCATTAGGTAGTTGGAAAGTCCCAAAATTTTTCCAATATCAAAGTTAGCAAACTTAGCGTACAAAGGAACAGCATAAACATAGTTGAGAACCAACATGGCCAAGGTTAAACCAATAGTTCCAGCTAGAGAGCCTAGTAGGAAACGAAGGGTTGTCCGTTCCTTTTTCCAAATCAAAGCAAATACGATGACAAAAACTCCCAAAGCTACGATATTCATCGGCAAACCAATGTAAGTATTCACTCCTTGGCTGTTAAGAAGCAACTTCAAGAGTGAGCGAAGCAAGAGCACTCCTAGAGCAGCAGGCAAATCCATGACCACCAGACCCACAAGGACTGGCAAGATACTAAATTCGATCTTGAGGAAAGATGCCGCTGGTAAAAGCGGAAAGTCAAAGTACATCAGCACAAATGAGATGGCTGATAGAATTGCAATGGTCGAAAGTCGACGTGTGTTTGTCATAACAGGTTCCTCCAATTTTCTATAAAATCAGAAGAAGTTGGAAAGGATTCCTCTATCTATTCTCACTTTTTATATCCCAAAAGTTCCCTCTTACTCTATTAAAGAAAAACAAAGCAAGTGGTTACAATCCGGCTATAAATCTATCAAAACAGACAAAGCTATTCTTTCGTCTTCTCCCATCCAGACTATACTGTCGGTTGTGGAATCTCACCACATCAGCTTGCGCTCGCGGACTTCTTTAAAGAGAAAGAAATAGAGATTTTTCTTTTAGACTAGGCGACAAGCTGTAGGCATAACTTCTGGTTAGGCAAAGCTTGTCAACAAAGTATAAAAGGAAAAGATCATTTCCTAGTTAAAGTCACCGCCGGTCGGGAATCACACCCTGCCCTGAAGACTCTTTTATCATAACAAAAAACGCTTGCAAGCGCAAGCATTTTGTTCATTTTCATTTTTTATTTCAATTTATCCACTTCATAGGTATGGACGAGCTCAAGACCTGCAAAGTTCTGCTGGCGAAGAGCCTCATAGACAATCATGCAGACGGTATTAGACACATTGAGACTGCGGACATGTTCATCATTCATGGGAATACGGAGAGCCTTCTCAGGATGTTCTCGCATAAAATCTTCAGGTAAGCCCTTGTCTTCACGTCCAAAGAGAAAATAATGGTCCTCGTCAGTCGATAAATCCACCTCAGAATAGATTTTTTCCGCGAATTTCGAAATCAGATAGAGTTTTCCCTTCATCTGAGATATGAAATCTTCTAAACTCTCGTAAAAATAAATCTCTAGCTTATCCCAGTAATCCAATCCAGCCCGCTTCATCTTGCGGTCATCAATAGGAAAGCCCATAGGCTTGATGATGTGGAGGGGAGAATTGGTCGCAGCGCAAGTACGCGCGATATTGCCTGTATTTTGTGGAATTTGAGGTTCAAATAATACAATGTGATTTGTCATGACTTGCTTCCTTTCACCATTGCAAAAAAATAGCCACACTGCCCGGAGTCAAGCTCAGCAAACAGCGTGGTTAAGGCATCGTTAACTTACCTCACAACAGGTTTGAAGTAAATCAGCGAAACTACTTTCTTAGTATAACACTTTCAGAATCATTGTCAATAGAAATGACTTGATTTTTTCAATTTTTTCAAGCTATTTCCAAGGGTTGTAAAATCGTCCCTGATTCTGCAAGATAAGTAGTAAACTAACTACTAAAAACAAGGTTGCCAAGAGCAAGGTAATATAGTCTCCTTTTTTCAAGGCCTGATAACTATACCATGTGCGTTTTTTCTCTTTCCCAAAGCGGCGAAGCTCCATGGCAGTCGCAATGGTATCAATGCGTTCTAGCGAGCTAAAAATCAAGGGCGTAATAATGAGCAGATTGCCTTTGATTCGTTGCATAAGAGAAGCTTTCTTGGATAATTCCATCCCACGCGCCTCCTGAGACATCTTGATAGTAAAGAATTCTTCCTGCAAATCTGGAATATAGCGCAAGGTCAGGCTGACAGAATAAGCAATCTTATAGGGCACACCAATTTGATTTAAACTGGAAGCAAACTGACTAGGATGGGTTGTCATCAAAAAGATAATAGCCAGAGGAATGGTGCAAAGATACTTAATGGCCAAATTTAGCAGATAAAAGAGCTCCTGGCTGGTTAGAGTGTAGACACCGATTCCCTGCCAAATCACACTTCTCTCTCCATAAAGTCCAACCCCATACTCGGGAGAAAAGAGATAGACCATCAAAACGTTTAAAACGGCAAATACCGTCGCAAAAACGGCTACAAAGGAAACATCTTTAAAGCGAATTTCTGATAAATAGAGGAGAAAGACTGAAAAGATGGCAATCAGCAAGAGCATTCTGGTATCATAGCTAATCATGGCCGCCAATGATACCAGAATGAAAAAGAGAAGTTTCCCAGCTCCTGACAAGCGATGAATCACAGTATCTCTATGCTGGTAACCGATTAATTTAGCTTGCATCCCTCTCTCCTTTCTTTGTAAAATGCCGTTAAAGCAAGTGGATCCACGTCGAGTTTCTTAGCCAAGTTGAAGATAGAAGTCTCTTTTAGGTTGGCTTTTACTAACAGCTCAGGATTGCTCAACAGACTGGCTGGAACAGTATCGGCAATCAATTCTCCATCCACCATGACAAGGACCCGGTCTGAATAATCCAGCATCAATTGCATATCATGGGTAATCATGACAATGGTATGCCCTTTTTGATGTAACTCTTCGAGAAATTCCATAATCTCAGTATAGTTCTTCTGATCTTGACCTGCAGTCGGTTCATCTAGGAGAATAATTTCAGCTCCTAAGACCAAAATTGAAGCAATGGTGACACGTTTTTTCTGACCAAATGACAGGGCAGAAATAGGCCAATTACGGAATTCATAAAGTCCACAGATTTTCAAGGTTTCATAGACTCTCGTTTCAATTTCCTTCTCATCCACACCTCGCAAACGGAGCCCTAGAGCCACCTCATCAAAAATCATATTGGTTGAAATCATTTGATTAGGATTTTGTAGCACATATCCTACTCGTTCCGCCCGCTCTGCAACAGAATCGCCTTTTATATCCTGTTTTTCCCAAAGATAGCGTCCTTCCGTCTGAATAAAGCTACTTATAGCCTTGGCTAGAGTTGATTTCCCTGCTCCATTTTTTCCGACAATAGCAATCTTTTCACCCTTTTTAATATCTAAATGTAGGGATTTTAAAATCGGTCTATCATCATAAGAAAAAGATACTTCCTCTAGTCTAAAGAGTGACTGCAATTCTGAGGTTTCTTTTACCAGTTCCGTCTGTAACTGGACTTGCCCTTTTGAGATAGACAAGTTATCCAGATCTGCTAATTGTTCTTCCTTGACTAAGTCCACACCTAATTGACGGAGAGTGGTTAGATAAAGGGGTTCTCGAATTCCATTTTGAGTCAATAAATCAGTCGCAAGCAACTGGTCAGGGCTCCCATTAAAAAGGATACGACCATCGTTTATCAAGACAATCCGATCCACAGGGCGATGCAGAACGTCCTCCAAACGGTGCTCGATAATCAGAGTCGTCGTCCCCTCTTCCTTATGAATCTGGTCAATCAATTCGATAATATCCTGACCTGACTTGGGATCTAGATTGGCGAGTGGCTCATCAAACAAGAGAATCGGACTTTCATCAATCAAGACACCAGCCAGACTGACTCGCTGCTTTTGTCCACCTGACAAATCCTGAGGACGCTGATCCAGTAAAGGAAGAAGGTCCAGCTTTTCAGCCCATTTATAAACACGACCTTTCATCTCATCTAGGGCTGTCACATCATTTTCCAGAGCAAACGCCAAATCTTCTGCCACAGACAAGCCAATAAACTGCCCATCTGTATCCTGCAAAACTGTGCTAACCAGATGAGACTTATCATAGATGCTCATATCAAAGGCTACTTGACCCTTTATCAAAAATTCTCCATATGTCTGACCCTTGTAAATATTGGGAATAATCCCATTCAAACACTGACCCAAGGTAGATTTACCTGACCCAGATGGTCCAACAATTAAGACTTTCTCTCCCTTGTAAATGGTCAAGTCTATCCCTTGCAAGGTCGGTTCTTGTTGTGTTTCATACCGGAAAGAGAAATCCTTCCACTCAATTATAGCTTCTTTCATCTTACTCTCTTCATTCGCTTCTTAGACTTCTATTTTATCATAAATCAAGCCCTTCTTGCAGTCTCTCCTCTTAAAATCTTAGCGCCAAAAAGATTCCTATCCTAGCTTACTTGCCTAACTAATCTATAAACATCGAAAAAGACTAGTTGCCCAGCCTTCCCCATCATTTTATACTCTTCGAAAATCTCTTCAAACCACGTCAGCTTCGCCTTGCCGTAGGTATGGTTACTGACTTCGTCAGTTTCATCTACAACCTCAAAACCATGTTTTGAGCTGACTTCGTCAGTTCTATCCACAATTTCAAAACACTGTTTTGAGCAACCTGCGACTTGCTTCCTAGTTTGCTCTTTGATTTTCATTGAGTATTAGTCCTTTTTCAAACTTCCTGCACGAGTTTGGGTTCCTGCATAGGCAAGTAAGAGAAGAGTTCCTGCAATAGCTACAGATACACCATTGGCAATTCCCGCAACAATCCCTTGTGCAAATACTTTTTCTGCCGCTTCTTGATAAATCACAACATCTCCAAGTGGTGCCAAGACACCCCAAACAAGGGCATTTGCAAGTAGTTGAATGAGATTAAAAATAAGAATATCTTTCCAGTCAAAAACACTATTGATCACGCGAACGTACTTTCTAAAAAGTCCCACAACTAAACCAAAGAGTCCGCTAGCGATAATCCAAGTCCACCATAGACCATAACCAGCAAGAGAGTCCTTGATTGCATGACCAATCAACCCGACAAGCAAACCGATAATCGGTCCAAAAATAATAGAAAGTAGCGCTTGTACCGCATACTGAAGCTGGATGCTTGTATTTGGAACAGGGGTTGGAATGTTGATCATCCCGATGACGACAAAGAGGGCAGCGCCAATTCCGACAGCAACAACTTGTTTAATTGTAAATTTAATTTCCATACTATTCTCCTATTTTATCCTTCTATTTTCTTTATTTCAATGGTCCAAGATGAACCGACACCTACATTATAGGCCTTGGCAAAGGAACCTTGGTTGATAGCCAAACCTAAACGATAGAGAGAGTTGATGTAAAGGATGGGTTGCCCAATTCTCACATCTGCAAATGATTTGCCATAGACAACCTGATTTTGATAGACCAGCATATCAGCATGATAGATGGTCACTTCAAAACGATCACCAAATTCTGGTTCCAGCTTGTAAAATTCTTCCCGTGTGATAGAGGTCCAAAGCGAACCGAAACGCACATCCAGAATATCAATGGCTCCCTTCACCAGATGATCTTCTATGATGGTCGCTACGACTGGAAGCTCTACAATCTGTTCCACACTGAGCTCTGGCCCTACTTCCTCAAAAGTAATGTGACCACTGGCCAGTTTAGCACCAGTATAGGCATAGACATCACGACCGTGGAAGGTATAAGAATGCTCTGTGTTTTGACGCCTATTGGCCACCTCAGAAATCTCACGAATGGCTACAATGCCAACGTGTTTCTTGATAAAGGAAAGCGTCCCATTATCTGGCGTGACAATGTATTGATTTTTTGCAGTCTTGGCAACTACACTCTTACGTTTCGAACCGACACCTGGATCGACAACCGATACAAACGTCGTTCCCTCAGGCCAGTAATCCACCGTCTGAAAGAGACGATAGCTCCCCTCGAAAATATTATAAGGCGTGATATCGTGCGTCAAGTGATGGATTTTTAAGGTTGGAGACTCTTCTAAAGCCACTCCAATCATAGCCGATACCGCACCATCAACCAAACCAAAGTCTGATTGTAATACCAGTAAATTATTATTCATTTTATCTCCTTGTATATCCTTTATCATACCATATTTCAGAGAAAGTCGCTAATAGCTATTTCAATTGGTTAGGGTATAGTTTTACCTTATAGCAAATTTCCTACTAAAAGTTCTTGTTATTAGCTAGTAGGTGCATTTTTTCTTGAAAAAGGGTATGATAGTTACATCATGAAAAAGTAGGTTTTATTATGAAAATTATCCTTGTCGGAGGGGGAAAAGTTGGTTTTGCCCTCTGTCGCTCCTTGGTTGCAGAAAAGCATGATGTTTTGCTGATTGAGCAAGACGAAGCTGTTCTCAATCATATTGTCAGTCGCTTTGATATCATTGGTATCCTTGGTAACGGGGCCGATTTTGCCATTCTTGAGCAAGCCAGCGTCCAAGATTGTGATATCTTTATCGCCCTGACTGAGCACGATGAAGTCAACATGATTGCAGCAGTTCTAGCCAAGAAAATGGGAGCTAAAGAAACTATCGTTCGGGTGCGGAACCCTGAATATTCTAACTCTTATTTCAAGGAAAAGAATATTCTCGGTTTTTCTCTTATCGTTAATCCTGAGCTCTTGGCTGCCCGCGCTATCGCGAATATCATTGACTTCCCCAACGCCCTGTCTGTCGAACGCTTTGCTGGTGGACGCGTTAGCCTCATGGAATTTGTCGTCAAGTCCACCAGCGGTCTTTGCCAAATGCCCATTTCTGATTTTCGTAAAAAATTTGGTAATGTCATTGTCTGTGCGATAGAGAGGGATCATCAAATTATCATTCCAAGCGGTGACATGACTGTACAGGATAAAGATAGAATCTTTGTCACTGGTAACCGTGTCGATATGATACTCTTCCATAATTATTTTAAATCACGCGCCGTGAAGAGCCTTCTCATCGTTGGGGCAGGTAGAATTGCCTATTATCTACTTGGTATTCTCAAAGATAGTCGTATCGATACAAAAGTCATTGAAATCAATCCTGAAATCGCCAGCTTCTTTAGCGAGAAATTCCCAAATCTCTACATCGTTCAAGGAGATGGAACCGCAAAAGATATCCTGCTGGAAGAAAGTGCTCAACACTATGATGCCGTTGCGACTCTAACAGGAGTCGATGAGGAAAATCTGATTACATCTATGTTCCTTGACAGGGTAGGTGTACAGAAAAATATTACTAAGGTCAATCGTACCAGTCTCCTCGAGATTATCAATGCGCCTGATTTTTCAAGTATCATCACACCTAAAAGCATCGCTGTAGATACGATTATGCACTTTATTCGTGGTCGAGTTAATGCCCAGTATTCAGACCTTCAAGCCATGCACCATCTAGCCAATGGCCAAATCGAAACCCTGCAATTCCATATCAAGGAAGCCAATAAAATGACTGCCAAACCTCTTTCTCAACTGAAATTGAAAAAAGGGGTTCTTATTGCAGCCATTATTCGAAAGGGCAAGACTATTTTCCCAACTGGGGAGGATATGTTGGAAGTTGGAGACAAGCTCCTAGTAACAACCTTGTTGCCAAACATCACCAAGATTTATGACTTGATTGCGAGGTAAGAAATGAATAAAAGTATGATTCGTTACCTCCTTTCAAAGTTACTTTTGATTGAAGCTGTTCTCCTCTTGGTTCCTGTGGCTATCGCTGTCTATTACCGTGAATCGAGCCAAGTCTTTACAGCCCTCTTTTCGACCATAGGGATTCTCGTATTGTTAGGCGGTTCAGGGAGTTTACAGAAGCCAAAAAATCAACGGATTTATGCCAAGGAGGGAGTCTTGATCGTTGCCCTCTGTTGGATCCTTTGGTCTTTCTTTGGTGGTCTCCCCTTTGTCTTTTCTGGGCAAATCCCTAGCGTTATTGATGCCTTTTTTGAAATTAGTTCTGGGTTTACAACTACTGGAGCAAGTATTTTGAACGACATTTCGGTTCTCAGCCGTTCCCTCCTCTTCTGGCGAAGTTTTACCCACTTGATTGGAGGGATGGGAGTGCTTGTTTTTGCACTTGCTATTATGGACAATGCCAAAAATAGTCACCTAGAAGTAATGAAGGCTGAGGTTCCTGGTCCTGTCTTTGGTAAGGTTGTATCCAAATTAAAAAACACTGCCCAGATCCTCTATCTCCTTTACATAGCCCTCTTTTCCCTCTTTGTCATCATCTATTATCTAGCCGGTATGCCTCTCTACGATAGTTTTGTCATTGCTATGGGGACAGCGGGAACTGGAGGATTTACCGTCTATAACGATGGAATTGCCCACTATGGTAGCTCACTGATTACCTATCTGGTTAGTATAGGAGTTTTGGTTTTTGGGGTAAATTTCAATCTCTACTACTACCTTATGCTCCGTCGGGTTAAGGCCTTCTTTGGAGATGAAGAGCTTCGGGCTTACTTGGTCATCGTGCTGGTTTCTACAGGCTTGATTACCCTCAATACTCTCTACCTCTACCCAGGATTTTCCAAAAGCTTTGAAATGGCCTTCTTCCAGGTTTCCAACATCATTACAACAACTGGTTTTGGATATGGAGATATTACCAACTGGCCCCTCTTCTCCCAGTTTATCCTCCTCTTCCTCATGACAATCGGTGGTTCTGCTGGATCAACTGCAGGTGGACTCAAGATTATTCGAGGCCTCATCCTTTCAAAAATTGCCAAAAATCAAATTTTGTCCATTCTATCTCCCCACCGTGTTTTGACTCTCCATGTGAATAAAACGGTGATTGATAAGGATACCCAGCATAAAATTCTCAAGTACTTTGTCATCTATGCTATGATTTTGCTATCCCTTATCTTTATTGTCAGCCTAGATAGCAATGATTTTCTGATCGTGACCAGCGCTGTCTTTAGCTGTTTCAATAATATCGGGCCTATTCTAGGAACCACTTCTAGTTTCTCAATCTTTAGTCCTATCTCAAAAATTCTCCTCTCCTTTGCAATGATTGCAGGCCGCTTGGAGATTTACCCAATCCTACTTCTCTTTATGAAGAGAACTTGGTCTAAGAGATAAAATACAAAATCCCTCTTTTTACAATTGTGAAAGAGGGATTTTTATATTAAAAAGGGGGAACGTTTTTAAATCCAAGCCTGTCTGTAAGCAAAGTTCTTACTCAAATAAAAGATGGAAAAACTTACTACACAGCTTGGTAATGCTCCAATACAAATTGTAAGGCTTTACTTGGACTCTTTGTTAAATGAATATATTCCATTCCTCTGGTAGCAACTATCTGAATACCTAATCTTTCTGCATCCACCTTCATCTCTCTATAATAACTCCGAACTTGTGGAGCCAGAATAATTAAATCATAAACACCCATAATATCATAATGAGCTCCGTACGCTCCTGAATTCGCAATCACTCTAACTTCTGCTAATTGAGCGCCCTCGTTAATTGCATTGGCTAATTGCGCACTTGTTCCAGACCCTGCACAAAGAACCAGTACTTTCAACTCCTTACTTTTTATTACATCTATCTCACCAGGCATTATTTCACTTGTATCCTCCTCTAAAATAATATCATTTGAGCTTGCAACATCTTCTTTCATCAGTAACTGTCTATCATACGCTCTACAGAATGGCAAATAAATCAATATGTCGACAACTAACATCAAAGATAAAAGCACAAAGGAGATAGGTTGAAAATTCGTTCCAATTAACAATCCCAAGGGACCAGGAAAGGCCCAAGGTAACTGGATATAAAATCCATTCATTCCAAAGAAATCAATAAATACCTTTCCTAGAAATACATTCACTGGTGGAGTCATCAAAAAAGGGACAAAAAGATAGGGATTCAAAATAACAGGCATACCAAATAGAAGAGGTTCATTTACCGCAAATAAAACAGGAGTAATTGTAGCTTTACCTACCGATTTTAATTGTTTAGACCGCATAAAGAAAATCAAAATAAATGGTACAACAAAGGTAGCCCCCGTTCCTCCAATAGCAGCGATATAATTCCCGAAATTAGGTGTTAAAGAATGATAAGGGAACTGCCCATTTGCAAGAAGTTGAGCATTCTCTTCCATATTGCTCAGTTGTAAAGCTGTAACAGCAGGTAAGACAATAGATGGTCCATGAATTCCAACAAACCAAAGCAAAGCACACATAAACCAAATCAACATCATAGCAGGATATGATTCTGCCCCCTTAAAAATAGGAGTCAATAGTTGTTGAAATACTTGGGCAAAAGGAACATCTAAACTAAACCGAGATACAATATCTAACAAACCACTAATAAGTAAAACAAAAGAAAAAGGAAAAATATCTCTAAAAGCTTGTGATATAGCCCCAGGAACTTCCTTAGGTAAATGAATAGTAATGTCTCGCTTAATACAGAATCGGTAAACATTTACAGTAATAAAGGCACTGACAAACGAAGTTATCAATCCTTGAGATCCTAAATAGTTTGTCGACAAACTTGTAGATCCCGTTTTCTCATCAACTACAAGCGTTACAGTTAATACAAGATAGCCACATATGGCCGCCAACATTGCAGAAGTATCATTTATTACCTTTCCAGGAGGCATTTTTTTATTAACATTTCCAGCCAATGACTTTGCAACTGTCCCTGAAACAATAACACCCAAAACTCCCATGGTTAGCATATACACTTTCCTCATCCAGGCAATAGCTGGACTCGGTAACTCTACTCCGAAATTTTTAGGAATCATAATAATAATCATCAAAAAGCTTGAAAACATAATTAAAGGCATAGTAGCAATAAATCCATCTTTAATAGCCATCATATAATTATTAGTAGAAATTTTTTCAAATTTCCCTTGTTGCTTTTCAATGGCAGCGACTAACTTATCCATAAAAACTCCTCCTGTAAAAAATTTAAGCTCATAGTTAAAATATATTAAACATCAGTCAAATCGCTAACCTTAATTCCGTTTTAATCCTTTTACCCAAAGAGCACTTTTCTTAATATATCTCTTCTGTGTTTCATAATCAACAAAGAAAAGACCATATCGCTTATTGTAGCCATTCGCCCAAGAAAATTGATCTTGCAAAGACCATATAAAATAGCCTTGAATATTGACTCCCCTATCTCGAGCCTCTAAAACTTTGTGTAAATGTTGCTCAATATAACGGATTCTTTTACTGTCATCAATAATATCATTCTCGCCCTCTGGCTTAACCTCTTTAAGGGCTGTACCATTTTCAGTTAAATAAATGACCGGATGTTGAGGATATTCTTCTTTGATACGAAGCAACATATCAAATAACCCTTGAGGATAAATATTCCAATCCCAATCTGTTGTCGGAATACCAGGCTTTTTTACAAATTCACCTAGAGCATTTAATTTAAAAGAAGACTGTCCTTTTATTCCTGTTGAATTAAATTCTTGTCTATTTTCACCTTTGTATTCACGAATAAATTCTGAACGATAATAATTCATCCCAAACATCGTATTAAGAGGTGCAGCTCTTTTCATAATTTCTAAATCACCATCTTCAATAATAAAGCTAGAATTATTAGCTTCCAATATTTGATTCAAGTGAAAAAGCGTGTCATCACTGTAGTAGCCCAAAAAAGTTCCATCTAATAGAAATTTATTATTATAAACATCATACCGTTTAGCTGCTAAAATATTTTCTTTTTGCCCATCAATAGGATAGCCTGGCTTTAAAGCATGAATACAACCTATCTCTCCCTCAATTCCTAATTGATGAAATTCGAGGACTGCAAGAGCATGCGCCAACAACATATTATGATTCGCTTGAATTGCTTCAGATAATTGAAAATGATGATTTGGAGGAAACTGACCTCCTATATATTGACCTGCAGCAAGAGACATCAGTTCATTGATTGTAAACCAATGCTTGACTTCTGTAAATTCTTGGAAACAAAAGCGAGCATATCGTATGAAACGATCAATATTCTCTCTGTTCAACCAATCCCCTGTTTCTAACATTTTCTGAGGCGAATCAAAATGATGTAAAGAAACAAACGGAATCACATTATGTTTTAAGCAAGACTGAAAAACTCTATGGTAATAACGAACAGCTAATATATTAGGCTCCCCATCTATATCAGGAAATATACGAACCCAAGAAATAGATAAACGCAAAGCCTGCAAACCATGTTCTGCCGCCAAAGCTATATCCTCTTCGTAACGATAATAAAAATCACTAGCTGGATCTGGTAAGAACGGACTGTTTTCTTGCAAATAAACATCCCACATATTTGTTCCTTTGCCATCTACCCTAGTTGCACCCTCTACTTGATAAGCAGCGGTAGCAGCTCCTAATAAAAACTCCTTCGGTAAGGCTTTAACCTGTAAATTTTCCATGACTAATCCTCATTGCAAACCAATATGTTCTTCAATCTTTCGAATTCGTTCATATTCATCAATAAAAAACTTGACCTGATCATACAATAGCATCGTTGTCATCAAGGTATCTTGACCATGAATCATGATAAAACTCACTTCAAAATTATCTCCAGATGCCTCCTCCGCTAATAAATTAGTCTGTTCTCGATGGGCAGACACTATTGAGTCGTTTGCAGACTCAACCAATTCTCTTGCCTGTTCAAAATATCCATCTCTCGCAAACGCCAAAGCATCCATCAAATCTGACCTTGCATCTCCTGCGTAAGCGACAATTGTAAAACCAAGCATATTTATTTCTTCTTTTGATTTCATCTTTCTTCCTCCTCAATCTTGAGCCATCTTTTACACATCATTATTAAAATGACTTCGCTACGATATAAATAGAAAGTCGACCCTAAATATCTTAAAAATCCTTAAATTTCATAATATTTAGGATCAATCTTCTCTGAATACCTTGGTTCATTTTCTATACTTATGATTTATAAGTGGAAACCAGCGTAATTTTTTGCTACTTCAATTACACGATAAACATCCAAATTAGATTGGAATAGCAGTTCGTGCCCACGGATATAATTCAACACATTTCTCCATTCATCTTGAGCTTGCCTTGTTTTTCCGGTTGCTTGAAGATATAAAGCCTTCGCCATCTTAACAACATATTCACGATGATAACTGAGCTGTTTCCATTCATCCTTTTGACTATTTAATAACTTAGAAATATTTTCCTCAATAATTGGCAAAAAATTATCAGCTAGATTGTAAGCTATATAATAATGATTCGCTAAAACATCATTTTGACGACTGCCAATTGCATTAAAATAATCACATGAGGAATAACTGGATAATTTTTCTAAATATTCAACAACAGACTGCCAATTTGACCCATACAAAGCAGAAAAGTATTCTTCAATCAATTCTTCATAACTTCTTGTCTTCTTCCAGAGCATTTCCCCCATAACATAATTAGGAAAATTATGAGGGAATCCGGCACGTAATTCTTGACACGAAATGTAACCGTTCAAATGTAGGTTAGAAAGATAAGATACATCTCTGTAAATGGTTTGACTAATTTTCATATAGCCTAAATCGCCATAATGAGCACGCCCTAAAGGATAGTCATATACGAAACTATCTCCTTTAAATGTTTTTTGCCACTCAAAAAGATAAGATAAATTTTCCTCAAGAGAATTCGGAAGTATAATTTTATTACGCAGATAAGGTTTAGGCGTAGGTATGGAATTGTCAAAATCTACATCTGCATAACTCATTTCAAATGTTCTTGTAATCGGTGCAAACATCATGGTAAAGCGTTCAGGATTATCTAATTTTTCTTTCTGAGGCGCCCATAGCAACTCATGGTAAAGCAGAAAACAAATCTTTGTATCTAATCCCTCACTCGTTAAAGCCCTATCCAATTGATTGAGAATACGAATATACTGATCCGAAACCAATTCTTGTCTACAGTTTTCGCATTCACAAATATTATTACGAGCATCCGACAACCATACATGTAAGTAGTTAACATCAGGTCTTTTCTTGGCATAATCCTTGATAATTTCTACCATCTTATCCGCCACATCTGGATTTGAAAAATCCAGACTGGTTAAAATCGGAGCCGTATTAAATAATTCTCGTTTCCCGTTTATTTCAGCGACATACGGTTTCTTCTCCTCTGAAATACTAAGACCTGATTCCCAGCCAAATTTTGAAGAGTAACCTAAAACCTCACCTGTCCATCCATGACCAACACGATGATGAATAAGACCTCTTTTTTGCAATTCTTTATCCAACCTATCACTCAATTCTTGTACTAATTCATTTGAGAATTTTTCTTTATTTAGGTATGGATTAAACTCATGTTCATACCAACGTTTCAAAAAAGAGTAAGGATTTTCAAACTGGATGAAAAAACTGTTCATCCCAATCTTAGGTAGCCAATCAATGAAATCTAGTATATTTTCAAATGAATCCGCTCCCTCTATACATACTCCCCTATGATAGTAACTGGCTGTTTCATCTATAGATAGCTGTTTATCTAAAAAATCTTCAAATCGTAACTCTGGAACAAAGTCATGTCTGCGCCCTGGTCTAGTATACACAACCCCAAATTCATGAAACATTCGGTAAATTCCAATAAGTAAACCTACAATTGTATTAGACTCAATTCTCCCCTTACCCTTGTCTAATGAGATAAGAACATGGTCTTTTCTGTCCTCTTTATTGACTAATCCTACAAAAATATCCGCTTCCTTCTCCTCGACAAGCTCTATGTTAGTCTTAAAGACCCGATTCATATAGTAACTTAATTCCTCTAAGGCAAAGCTAGAATAAGTATTTTTCTGTTGATCAAATACTCTGATAACCATCTTATTTCCCTCCAACAGTAGCTTTTTCTTTTTCAAGATTGCGTTTATCTGCAATTTTGAAAAATGGATAATAAATTGCTACAGAAACCAAAATCAAAACAACTTGTAATAGAGCTCCTCGCCAACTAGCTCCTGTCGCAAGGAAGCCTCCTATGATCGGTGGCATTGTCCACGGAAGGATTACACCTGTTGTATAGGGTACTAATCCTACAGCCATTGATACATAGGTAATCAAGGCATTGATTGTAGGAGTAGCAATAAACGGAATCAGCATAATCGGATTTAAAACTGTTGGAAACGTAAATAGAATAGCTGTATTGATATTAAAAATAGACGGTATAATAGCTAGCTTACCTAATGTTTTATTCGCACGACTCTTACTAAATAGGAAGAGACAAATCGCAAGACCAATAGTCGCTCCACCGCCACCAATAAATACAAATAAATCTTTAAACGGTAATGTAATAATGTGTTGGAGTGTTTGTCCTGCAGCCACAGCTTCTTGGTTTTCTGTAGTAAATTGTAACCAAACTGGGTCTACAAAAGCATTTAAAACTTGTCCCCCATTAACTCCACAGAACCAAAAGAATGAGTTTACAATAACACATAGAATCATACCTGGAAGCGTTCCTGCAATTAACTTAAGCGGTGTTCCAACAATTGCACCTAGGAGTCCGTTGAGACCTCCTGCAACTCCTGCCGCTTCAAGACCTTTTAAGACCAGAGTCCACAAAACAAAAGTAGTAAAGCCAGGTAAAAGAGCTGAAAATGATTTACTTACCACATCTGGGACACCACTTGGCATTTTTATCGTAATTCCGCGCTGGATAAACATACGATAAATCTCTGCTGTAACCAATCCAATAGTAATCGCCATAAACAAAGAAGATGCATTCAGGCTAGAAAATGGTATTGCGCCGCCAAATAACTGCTTGACCTGCTCCCCATTTTTATCATAAACCATACTCGAAAAACGAGGTGCCATCAATACAAAACTGGATAAGGCTATGATCCCTGCCGACGGACCATCTGTACCATATCCTTCCGACAACCTGTAGGCAATACCGAAACAAGCGACCAAGGAGATAATCGCTACTGTTGACTGATTCATAGTTGTCAAGATACTTAGCAATCCAACACTATTCAGCCAATTTGTAAAAGCCTCTTGAGGCCAACTGATTAGAATAAGAAATAAAGAGCCGACTAAAATCAAAGGCATTGCCATCATAAATCCTTCACGAATAGCTTTCAAATGCCGTTGGTTGCCAACTTTTTCACCAAACGGAGCGACTTTTGTTTCTAAAAACGCTAAAATATTGTTCATCACCGGAACTCCTTTTTTTATTTTTTATAAATTAAATATACCACTAACAGAAAGCGTTGTCAATATATTTTTTGTTGTTTTTACAATATTTTTTTCTTTGTATAGAATAATAATTTTAATTGATTTTTTCTTATGTTTAATATAAAATAAACCAAAGGAGGAAACAAATGATTACAAAACAATCAGCCTTTTTACAAAATAGAGCCACTATACTGGAGTTTCTATATCGAAATCCAGCAACATCCCGTACAGATATTGTTAATGAAACAGGACTTACTCCAGCAACAACGACTAACATCATAAAAGAGCTAAGCGAACAGTCCCTCATATACGAAACTGGTGATGAATTTAGCGAGTTTTCCGGATCTGGAAGACGTAGAAAAACTATTTCTATCACAGATAATATTCCGTATGTTGTTGGAGGTATTGAAATAAACGTCCTAGGTATCTTTCTCAGTCTATGTGACTTACAAGGGAAAACTCTTTTCGAGACAGAAATTTTGAATGAAGATTATCCTATTTCAGAAATCAATTCCACCATTACCAATATGATAAAAACAGCTATAGAGTACGTCCCTTTGGAAACAAAATTACTTGGATTTGGCTTATCAATACCTGGACATTATAACAAAGACTCCGGAAGTATCATTACAAACAACCCCATATGGGAATCTTTTAATTTATTAAATGTAATTAAAAGATTCAATTTTCCTTTTATTGTAAAAAATAATATCGATTGTATGGCTATAGGACAATACCTTTTTAATCCACACAATACCCCCGATAACTTTATTTTCCTACACGCTGGATTAGGTATTTACACTTCCTTTTTCACAAAAGAAAAAATAGGAGCCTCTAAAAATCCTTATATCGGAGAAATTGGACACACCATTGTCGAATTGAATGGGCAATATTGTGAATGCGGAAAAAAAGGTTGTTTACAAACATATATTTCGGATGCTTGGTTAATCAAACACGCCCAATTATTATTTAAAAATTCCCAACTAACTGTACTAAAAAGCCTTGTAAAGACTGAAAAAGACATTCATTTAGACACCCTTTTAACGGCTTATAATTTAGGCGACTCCGCTTTACGTCAACAAATTGATAAAGGAGTCAATTTATTAGCCACTTCTATTGCAAATCTCCTCCTCATCAATCCTGCTGATAAAATCTATATCAACAGTCAATTGCTTAATTATCAACCTTTCACTCATGAAGTCAGGGATAAAATCCAAGACCAGCTCCACTTCGTTCCCTTTACTCGTAATATAGAAATTGAAATTTTACCTTACAACAAACATCGTGGAAGTATAGGAGCTTGTGCATTAGCTATCGTCGCTTTTTTCATAGAACATAGCAATGTATTACAAGATATTATTTCACCTTAATATATTAGAAATCTATAGACCTGTTTAAATCAACTATAACCTGTAGTAGATATCTCGTATTTAGACAATATGAAAACAAGACGACTTCCATATAGGAAACCGCCTTCTCTCTATGTTGAGTGATTTATATTAAAATAACTTTTCTTCTAGCTGCATTTTATTATTATAAAAACATTCATCATAACCCCCAGAACTTAAATAACAATTTTTATTCAAGATACATACTCCTAGAATAAACTTTATATGAAATCCCCATTTTTGTTTTTACAATTCTCCTTATACTCAATGAAAATCAAAGAGCAAACTAGGAAGCTAGCTGCAGGCTGCTCAAAACACTGTTTTGAGGTTGTAGATAGAACTGACGAAGTCAGTAACATCTATACGGTAAGGCGACGCTGACGTGGTTTGAAGAGATTTTCGAAAAGTATTAGTTAAATCTTGTTTAATATCTCTACACCATACTATTTTACATATATTATTTAGCGCCACATAGTACTGAACTCTCTCCAAAAACGGTTATGCCTCTTTGAATAGGGCGTTATCACAAGAAAAGCATCTCCACGTTTCAACTTCATATGGCTCAAAAACAATCAATTGATGCTAAAACCTGTACCTAGATGTTTCGGTTCATAAAACCATGAAACTGTAAAAGTGGATGAAATTGATAGCGATAGTCAAATCAAGAGGCATCATAACTCTAAAAAGTCACAATATATAAGTTCATCCTCGGAAAAATATCATTCTAATTGTTGAAATGCCTACATGAAAAGAAACGTCAAATGCTCATGAAACAACGAATACAGGTATCAAAACTATGACAAAACAAGTCCCTAAATTTACTAAAGACACTGCTCAACTTTACACCTGTAAGTGGTTGTTGTATAATAAAGTTACAAAGATGTACGACCACACTGTTGTAAATCATAGTGTTCGCGAATATATTACTGATAGCATTTCTACAAATACAATTGAAAAGGCTGGATAGGCTTTAAACGAAATATGTCAGTGTTTTGGCATTCCTAGCCTTCATATCATTTAAAGAATTGTATAGATAAAATTTTTTCCAATACAGACACTCGTAACAACTGCTTCATTTTTCTACCAACATATTTAGGAACAGGATAAGATACAAGAGGATTAATCCATAGATCAGTTCTATACCAATCTAAGACAAATAAGCTAAAAAAACGATTGATAATAAGCAAATAGATTCCAAATTTTCTCTATCTGCTCATTTTAATAAACAATACTAGTGTAACTATCCTTCCAGTCAGAAGCTTGTCAAATCACACCGAAAATTCTTCTAAAATTTATCTCGTTAGGCAATCAAGCAAAAACTCGACGATAGTACAAACATTATCATACAGGATTGACTTCCTAAATTATATACTTTAGTAAGGTTTTCGGATAAGAAAAAAGGTTCATTTTACATTTCTAAACATTCTTTTCTAAGATGAAAAACAGAATTTTTCGATTGTGATTTAAAGCAACAAGAAGATTTTCAGTATCATCCTATAGATACGAGCTAATTAAGAAAAACTACATTTTTGAATATAAACTACAATAAGATAAACTAAATTTCATAGGAGGAAGACAATGGATTGGTACGATTATATGATACAGGCATCCAAACAATCACAATTCAACGCAAGCCATTGGTTTCGCTATTTGCGAAAAGTTATTTTTGAAGACTATTCTTATTTAACAAACCAAGATGTAGAAAAGTTGCTAGACTCCAAAGAACTAACCCGTTTTCAAAAAATTAGCTTGAAGTATGCCTTTCAAGAGCATACTCCAACTCATAAATATGTGATTTCATTAAATAAACCTGCTAAGTTAACCAATGTTCAAAAATTGATGGAGAAATACAAACATGGATAAAATGAAACCGGTCTTCCAAGCCCTAAATAAGGAATTAATTCAGGAAAATCTGACTTTAACAATTATCTGTGTCGATGGTTATGTCTTAGAATATCATGGTTTACGTGCCACACAAGATGTTGATGCTTTTTATGACCAAAATCAGAAAATCAATGAAATTATTGCTCGTGTAGGAAAACAGTTTAATCTTAACACCCACGAAGAGTTATGGCTCAACAATCATGTTGCAAATATGAACAAACAACCTCCCTTAAGTTTATGCGAATCCTTGTACTCATTTGAGAATCTGACCGTTTTAGTAGTCCCTATTGAGTATGTGTTAGGAATGAAGATGATGAGTATCAGAGAGCAGGATTTGAAAGATATTGGTGCAATTATTAAATACAAAAACTTTCATTCACCATTCGATACCTTTAAATATTTAAAAGACATGGGATTTGATACTATTGACCTCTCTGTTCTATTAGAAGGTTTTAGTTATGCTTATGGTATGGATTGGTTAGAAAAATTTTTTAAAGAAAATCAAGATAAACTTCGCGAATTTTATTAACAGTATCAAACAAGATGATTGTCAATTAGCCAGTCGTCTTATTTTTATGATGGAATGAAATAAAATCGGAACAAATCACTTAGAGAATTCCAGACAATTTCTAGCACTGTTTGAGACGTTTCAGCGGACTATAGCAAAATGAAATAAGAATAAGACAAATCGATCAGGACAGTCAAATCGATTTCTAAGAATGTTTTAGAAGTAAAGGTGTACTATTTTAATTTCAATCTACTATATTTCAGATTCGGTCCACTATTCCTTCCCAAAAACATTGCATATTGCGCCGAAGGAATTGCTCACACTATCCCAAGCACAAAACCCTCAGTCGATTGACCGAGGGTTCCTTTTCATTATTCAAAAACTTGATTAGCTCAATGCATCCAAGGCATCATCCATTGAAAGAACTTCGTGGAAGACACGTTGTGTCAATTCAGTTTTTTGTTCTGGAGTGAGGTATTTAGTATTTACACAGTATCCAGAGATACGTACGATAACGTCTTCACCTGACATGATTTTTTCGTAAACATCGTTCAAGTCCATAACGTTCAAGTTAACGTGTTGTCCACCGTTTTCGAAGTAACCATCAAGGATTGTTACCAAGTTATCAACTTGTTCATCACGAGTCTTACCAAGAGCGCGAGGTGATACTTGTGTAGTCAATGAGATACCGTCAGCTGCATAACTAAAGTCAAGGCTAGAAAGTGAGTTCAAGTTTTGCAACCAACCACCTTTAGCTTTGTTAGATGGGTTAGCACCTGGTGAGAAGAATTCAAGTTTAGACAAGTTCACAGAACCATCTTCGTTGAGGTATACACCTTTGTGAACTGGTGAGTTACCAGTTTGTTTAGAGTAAGCAACGTTAGATGTGATTGTCAAAAGTGATACTGTAGCTTCTGCGTCTTTGTATAGTTTGTGGCTACGTAGACGAGTTGTGTAAGCTTCGATCAACCATTCTGCCAATTCGTTTGAACGTGGGTCATCTTCACCCCAGCGTGGGTAGTCACCGATTGTTTCGTAATCGTAGATGTAGCCATCTTCGTCACGGATTGGTTTAACTGTAGCGTATTTGATAGCTGACAATGTATCAACAGTGTTAGCAAATCCACAGATACCGAATCCCATGTTGGCACGTTGTTTAGTTGGCAAGAAGGCCATTTGAACAGCTTCGTAGTTGTACCTATCAGTCATGTAGTGGATGATGTTCAAGGCATCTACGTAAGTGTCAGTCAACCAGTCAAGAGATTTTTCAAAGTTCGCTTTAACTGATTCGAATTCAAGAACTTCGTCACGGATTGGTTCGATATCAAATACTTTGTAGTCTTTGTGAACATCGTCGTAACCACCATTCAAACCAGTAAGAAGGGCTTTAAGAACGTTTACACGAGCACCGAAGTACTGGATGTTGTGGCGTTGTTCTTCATTTTCTGGATCAAGTGGAGACACACAGCATGAGATACAGCTCATTTCACCATATCCGTCTTTAGCCATTGTTGTTACACCTTCGTATTGGATAGAAGAGTGTTTGTGGCTCATGTGCATACAGTAGCGACGGAAGTTGTATGGCAATTTGTCAGTCCAAAGAACTGTCAAGTTTGGTTCTGGTGAGTTACCGATGTTGTCAAGAGTGTTCAAGAAACGATAGTCCATCTTAGTAACACGGTGACGACCGTCGTTACCCATACCAGCCATAGAAGTTGTGATAAAGGTTGGGTCACCTGAGTACAATTGGTCATAAGCTTTTGTACGAGCAAATTTAACTGTACGAAGTTTCATAACGAAATCATCAACGAATTCTTGGATTTCTGATTCAGTAAATGTACCACGAGCAAGGTCACGTTCTGCAAAGATGTCCAATACGATTGGTACACGACCTAGAGATGTAGCAGCACCGTTAATCACACGGCAGACAGCCATGAAAGCAATGTTAACCCATTGGATTGCTTCTTTCACGTTCATCGCTGGTTTGCGAACATCAACCCCGTAAAGGTCACCCAGGCGAACAACTTGTTGCAATGCTTGGTATTGAAGGTTTACTTCTTCACGAAGACGGATTGTTTCTTCATCGATTTCTTTGATTGCATTCCAGTCGTTTACTTTTTCTTGCATCAAGTAGTCTGCACCGTAAAGAGCAAGACGTGCGTAAACACCGATGATACGTCCGCGTGAGTATGCATCTGGAAGACCAGTTACAGTGTGTGCATGACGAGCGCGACGAATATTTGAAGTGTAGGCACGGAAAATACCGTCGTTAACTGTTGTTACATATTTAGTGAAGATTTCGTGAACAGCTGGGTCTGGTTCGTATCCATTTTCTTTTAAAGTAGTTTCAGCCATACGGATACCACCTTTTGGCATGAAGTTCAATTTGAAGAGTTCATCATTTTGGATACCAAAGATAACTTCATTTTCTTTGTCGATAAATCCAGCAGGGATATCAGCGATAGATGTTGGACGAGTGTCCATTGGGAAACGAGTTTCTTCGTAGTGTGCTTTAGTTTCTTCTACAATTTTCTTGATGTGAAGTGAACGCTCTGTTGGTCCTGCAAGGAAGCTTTCGTCTCCATCATAAGGTGTGTAGTTAGCTTGTACAAAGCGTGATACACTTGCTTTTTCTTTCCAATCTACGCCTTTGAAGCCTTCCCAAGCTTTGTCAAAAATATCTTGTGCTTCAACAACTGTCTTAACAACCATATTAATGTCCTCTTTTTTCTAGTAACAGTCATCTGTTACATTCATAAGACAAGTATACCATAAAGTAACCGATTTCAACAAGTGCAAAATCCCTATTTTTACACTTTCTTTTCTAAAACAGTCTATATTTTATTTCAAACTGTATTATATTTTTGAAAAAAATAAAGTCCTTTTTTCTTTTTTTCAGAAAAAAGGGTATAATAAAAGAAAATAAGCAGTAACACTCAATGGAAATCGAAAAGCAAACTAGGAAGCTAGCCGCAGGCTGCTCAAAGCACTGCTTTGAGGTTGTAAATAGAACTGACGAAGTCAGCTCAAAATACTGTTTTGAGGTTGCAGATGGAAGCTGACGTGGTTTGAAGAGATTTTCGAAAAGTATAAAAAGGTGCTAGGCATGTTGATTTTTCCTTTGTTAAATGATTTGTCAAGAAAAATCATCCATATTGACATGGATGCCTTTTTTGCTGCGGTGGAAATCAAGGATAATCCTAAACTCAGAGGAAAACCTGTCATTATTGGAAGCGACCCTCGACAAACAGGTGGGCGGGGAGTCGTTTCTACCTGTAGCTATGAGGCTCGAGCTTTTGGTGTCCATTCTGCCATGAGTTCCAAGGAAGCTTATGAACGTTGTCCCCAGGCCGTCTTTATCTCAGGAAATTATGAGAAATACAAGTCTGTGGGACTCCAGATTCGAGCTATTTTTAAGCGCTATACAGATTTGATTGAACCCATGAGTATTGACGAAGCCTATTTGGATGTGACAGAAAATAAACTCGGTATCAAGTCAGCGGTCAAAATTGCTCGCCTCATTCAAAAAGATATCTGGCAAGAACTCCATCTAACTGCTTCTGCCGGTATTTCCTATAACAAGTTCTTAGCTAAAATGGCGAGTGATTATCAAAAACCTCATGGTTTGACAGTGATTCTACCTGAACAGGCTGAGGATTTTCTCAAACAAATGGATATTTCCAAATTTCATGGAGTAGGAAAAAAGACAGTAGAACGTCTTCATCAAATGGGCGTTTTTACTGGTGCTGATTTACTTGAAGTTCCTGAGGTGACCCTAATAGACCGTTTTGGTAGACTAGGCTATGATCTGTATCGAAAGGCTCGTGGCATTCACAACTCTCCAGTCAAATCCAATCGCATCCGTAAATCAATCGGCAAGGAGAAAACCTACGGGAAGATTCTCCGTGCTGAGGAAGATATCAAAAAAGAGCTGACTCTTCTATCAGAAAAAGTCGCTCTCAATCTACATCAACAAGAAAAAGCTGGAAAAATTGTCATTTTGAAAATCCGCTACGAGGACTTTTCAACTCTTACCAAACGAAAAAGTATTGCTCAAAAAACACAAGATGCTAGTCAGATAAGCCAAATAGCCCTGCAACTCTATGAAGAATTAAGTGAGAAAGAAAGAGGTGTCCGCCTATTGGGGATTACCATGACTGGATTTTAAAGCTCAATGAAAATCAAAGAGCAAACTAGGAAGCTAGCCGCAGGCTGCTCAAAACACTGTTTTGAGGTTGCAGATAAAACTGACGCGGTTTGAAGAGATTTTCTAAGAGTATAAAACCTTGAAGAGTTGCCCCTTCAAGGTTTTTCTTATACAAATAAACGGACAAAACTGTAAAGTAGCAAAACACTACCAAGCACGATACGGTATTTACCAAAAAGGGTGAAGTCGTGTTTTTTCACATAGCTGGTCAAGAAGCGAATAGCCACCATGCTGACCGCAAAAGCTACTCCCATCGCGACCAAGAGCAAAAACAATTGCCCAAAGCTCAAGAGTTCTCCTGCTTTTACAAATTTGAAAATCTTTAAGGCACTAGCTCCAAACATAACGGGAATCCCAAGATAGAAGGTAAATTCTGTCACAACTGAACGACTGGTTCCATTTAACAAACCACCGACAATCGTTGCACCTGAACGGCTAGTCCCTGGTAAAAGAGCAAGAACTTGGAAGAGTCCGATATAGAAAGCGGTCGTATAAGGAAGCTTGTCCAACTCTGTTACACTTGGCTCGATAGCACGCGCTTTATTGCGCTTTTCCAAATATATGAAGGCAACCCCGTAGATAATCAACATGAGAGCAACTGAAACCATGTTATGGAAGTGGGTATCAAACCAATCATCAAATTTAAAGACACCAAGTAAAGGTAAAGTAGCAATCAAGACCTTCAACCATAGTCTCCAAGTCTTACGAACTTCCTGTTTGTCCTTAGTCGGTTTAAAAGGATTGAGCTTGTTAAAATAAATCACCATAACTGCTAAAATAGCACCAAGCTGAATCACGACATTAAACATGGACATAAAGGCTTCATTTTGATTTTGGTATTGGATAAACTCCTCTGCTAAAATCAAGTGACCTGTACTGGAAATCGGCAACCATTCCGTAATTCCTTCAACAATCCCGAAGAAGATAGATTTTAAAATTTCAATAAGATACATATATTTCTCCTTATATTATATTTAACGCAGTTAGCTACTGCCAAAGCCCAAGTGGTATACTTGGAATAAGCCACTGTGGATTAGTTCATTTCCTCCAATCGCTTGACGATTTCCGAAAGGATCTAACCACAGCTTTTGTTTCAATTGGTAATGAGTTTGATAACGCATAGACGTTTTATCTCGTCTAAGGTAACAAGGCAAAAAGTTCGTGGATAACCAAGTAGACTTGAAATACTACATCTGGAGGTACTCCCATGCTTTATGTGGGCATTGATATCGCTAAAAATAAACACGATGTTACAGCCTTGAATGTTCAAGGAAAAACTGTTCTTAAACCACTCACTTTTTCAAATAATAAAGCTGGTTTTGAACTCTTAGATCTGTCTCTTCGACAGCTCAACCAAGACTGTCTCATCGCTCTTGAAGATACTGGACATTATGCCTTTAATCTACTGAACTTCCTGCATGAACAAGGATATAAAGTTTACACCTACAATCCTTTGCTCATCAAGAAATTTGCCAAATCATTATCACTTCGCAAGACTAAAACGGATAAGAAAGACGCTCATGGCATCGCTCTTAAACTTCTTTCTGACCCCAATCGTGAACAATTTCAACACAATAATCGGCAAGTAGAACTAAAAATACTGACTAGACATATTCATCGTCTCAAGAAAAAACAGTCTGATTGGAAAGTACAATACACTCGTTGTCTTGATATCATCTTTCCTGAGTTGGATAAAATCGTTGGAAAGCATTCAGAATATACCTACCAACTCTTGACACGCTACCCTAATCCTCAGAAAAGGATTGAGGCAGGATTTGATAAGCTGATAGAAATTAAGCATTGACCGCTTCTAAAATTCAGGATATCCTCTCAGTCGCACCTCGTTCTATCGGAACAACATCTCCTACTCGTGAATTCGAAATCATCAAACATTACAAGAGGCTCATTGACAAGGCGGAAACATGTGTCAATGACTTGATGGCTGAGTTCAACTCGGTCATCACGACGGTCACTGGGATTGGGAATCGTTTAGAGGCGGTCATGTTAGCCGAGATTCGAAATATTCATGCCTTTGATAATCCTGCTCAATTACAAGCTTTCGCTGGACTGGATTCTTCTATTTATCAGTCAGGTCAGATTGATTTAGCTGGAAGAATGGTCAAACGGGGTTCCCCTCATCTGCGGTAGGTACTCATACAAGCTGCCAAAGCATGCCCTCACTTTTCACCTGCTTTTAAGGCCTATCTTAAGACTAAGTTAGAACAAGGAAAACATTACAATATAGCCATCATCCACCTTGCAAAAAAACTTATCCGAACCCTGTTTTATATCCTAAAAAAGAGCTGCCATTTGACGAACAAAAAGTGATGTAATTTCTGAAATCAACACAGGATTACCTTTGAAAAAATGGACTTTTTCAAGGGCTTTTTGCCGTGCTCTAAAATCATCGCCAAATCATCAAATTGAAATAAGAAATAGTTTAGATAAAACTATTGACTTTTCTTATAGTTTGTCTTTTTTCTATCTTCCATTATATCATACTTTTTCAGTCTATGGTAGCTCTCTTTAAAAGGCACCGATACTGCCGCCACCTCCGCCTCCAGAGAAGCCACCACCAGAACTTCCACTTCCAGAAGATACAGAGTAGGTGCTTGCTGTATTTGCGACACTAGCATAATGGCTCATTTGTGCTGTTGAATGATAAAACATACTGTGCCAGCCATAAGCTACATAGAAATTGATATCTGGATTTTCCACTTGAATCTGATGAACCTTCATCAAATGACTAACCTTGTCCGCATAGCCAAATAAGGTCGCATAGACCAAGAGGCGATTCCAGACCACAATACTTTCCAGTTCAGCCTGATCCAATCGTGCAATCTCACGCAACATATTTTCAAAACTGGTCCAGAGATAGTAGACCTCAGCTCCCGCTTCATTTAGAACACCATCACGATTATCTAGTTGAAGCTTCCAATAATAGAAAACAGACAAAACTAACCCTAGAAAACCAAGTATTGGCAAGGGGAGGTAAAGATAGCCATGAACGTCTAAACTGTACAAGAACAAACCAAATCCGATAAATAGGGGCAAGATAGTCAAGACACCCATACCCACTTGCAAAGCCTTTTCCAAACCAGTTAAAGGACGATAGTAATCTGGGAGTCCCCAGAAGACAACTCGCTTTCTCACTCCTTCTTGCATCTCTTTTAATACTGCTTCGAAAGAAGATTTGAGCTGAATCCCTCTTGCTTGAATCCGTTTCTCATCAGCAGCTTTAGCTCTACGATAAAGACTATCAGATACCTTGTAATCCGCAAACAAATTGGAAAGAGTGGCTTCTTTTTTACCTGAAAAAGCTAGATTTAGGCAGTCTTTCTCAAAGCTTGACAAACCATCTTCTTTTACTAGCCTCAAACCAACTGCATCTCCTTCTGAAATGATAGAGACATTCCCACGGTCTATCACATCTAGCAAGGTAGCTTGAATAAGTTGATCAAAGGTGAATTTTCCAGCTCCCTTGACCAAGGGACTCACTTCCTCCAAGGAGGTCGAGTAGACTGCTTCTGATAAAACCATAGGCTCTAATTCCATTGGGGGTTCATAGAGACGATGATTTTTAGCATATTTGATTGAAGGAGCGGTCTTTCTTCTATAGATAAAATAGAAACAGATGCTCAATAACAAGGAGATGGAAAGGATCGAAGGGAAGATCCAAGTAAGTAGTTGTTTACTTTGCTCTTTTTCTTTAACGATCGAATCCTCTATCTTATTAAACTCTTCTAAACGATTCCCTTTCAAGCCCTGATCCCTAGCGCTAGCAAAATCAGTTCGCGGCCAGTAGGCATGCAACTCAACTCCACGCTTAGCCGGAAGATTGTCTAAACGGATAGTATAATCAAGGTTACTCTTTTCAATCGTTCCCTCTCTAAAAAGTTTCCCTGTATGGAAAAAGAGTTTTTCAGCCCCCTTGTCTCCCCTTACATGAAATTCAAACTTTTCAATAGACTCTGAACTATCTGTCAGAGGTTGCCAATTTAATTCAGCGATATCATCATAAAGGAAAAGTAAATTTTTTAAGTTCCAGACGAGGTCAACTTCAACTATGTCGCCCTCCTGACCTGGATTATAGACTCTCACAGTATAACCATCCGCTTCTTCTGTTACTTCGCTAGTTACATCTGCTAGTTCTGCACCGTTTTTCGCGGCCTGAACCTTTGGATGAGGGTCAATGTCAAACCCGCTAGGCATCTTACCAGCACGTCCAAGTCCCACGATTTGTCCCTTAAAGTCCTCCTCAAACTGGTAAACTATCTTCTGTCTAAACTCTGCCGTATTATCTGCATGAATATACAAATCCCCTTGATAAGAGTTTATCTTGAAATCAATGGCAAAAACAGAGAGTGGAAGAAGGCAAAACAAGCCTAACACCAGTAAGAAAAAAGTTTTTTTCATCAACTAAGCCCCCTTTTTATCTTTCTTATCATTATAGCATTTTTTCGTAAGTAAAGGCTTACTTATGTTGAAAAATTACGCATTTTTCGATAAAATAGGAGACAGTTATTTTTTAATAGATCAGAATAGGAGAAATCATGAGAAAAATATACTTATCTATTTTCACAAGTCTCTTGCTGATGCTAGGACTTGTCAATGTTGCTCAAGCCGATGAATATTTACGCATCGGGATGGAAGCAGCATATGCTCCCTTTAACTGGACCCAGGATGATGATAGCAACGGAGCTGTCAAAATCGATGGGACCAATCAGTATGCCAACGGATACGATGTTCAAATCGCCAAGAAAATCGCTAAGGACTTAGGTAAAGAACCTTTGGTTGTTAAAACCAAGTGGGAAGGTCTAGTCCCTGCCCTTACTTCTGGTAAGATTGACATGATTATCGCAGGTATGAGTCCAACTGCAGAACGCAAACAAGAAATTGCCTTTTCGAGCAGTTACTACACTAGCGAACCAGTTTTGCTTGTCAAAAAAGATTCTGCCTACGCAAGTGCTAAATCTTTGGATGACTTTAACGGTGCAAAAATCACTTCTCAACAAGGGGTCTACCTCTATGACTTGATTGCACAAATCCCAGGTGCTAAAAAAGAAACAGCCATGGGAGACTTCGCTCAAATGCGACAAGCTCTTGAGGCTGGTGTCATTGATGCTTATGTTTCTGAACGTCCAGAAGCACTGACTGCTGAAGCTGCGAACTCTAAGTTCAAGATGATTCAAGTAGAACCTGGTTTCAAAACTGGGGAAGAAGATACAGCTATCGCTATCGGGCTTCGTAAAAATGACAATCGTATTAGCCAAATCAATGCCAGCATTGAAACCATTTCAAAGGACGACCAAGTTGCCCTGATGAATCGTATGATCAAGGAACAACCTGCCGAAGCTACAACAACTGAAGAGACTAGCAGTAGTTTCTTTAGCCAAGTCGCTAAAATTCTTTCTGAAAACTGGCAACAACTCTTGCGTGGTGCTGGTATCACTCTTTTAATCTCTATCGTCGGAACCATCATAGGTCTCATTATTGGACTTGCCATTGGTGTCTTCCGTACTGCTCCTCTCTCTGAAAACAAAGCCATTTATGGCCTTCAAAAACTAGTCGGCTGGGTTCTCAATGTCTACATTGAAATTTTCCGTGGTACGCCAATGATTGTTCAATCGATGGTTATCTACTATGGAACTGCCCAAGCTTTCGGGATCAACCTTGACCGTACACTGGCTGCTATCTTCATCGTTTCAATCAATACCGGTGCCTACATGACTGAAATCGTCCGTGGTGGTATCCTAGCAGTTGACAAGGGACAATTTGAAGCTGCGACTGCTCTTGGTATGACCCATAACCAGACCATGCGTAAGATTGTCCTACCTCAGGTAGTCCGTAACATCCTACCTGCAACTGGTAATGAATTTGTCATCAATATCAAAGATACATCTGTATTGAACGTTATCTCTGTTGTCGAACTTTATTTCTCAGGAAATACCGTGGCAACACAAACCTATCAATACTTCCAGACATTTACAATCATCGCCGTGATTTACTTTGTCCTCACCTTCACCGTAACACGTATCCTACGCTTTATCGAGCGCAGAATGGACATGGATACCTACACTACAGGTGCTAACCAAATGCAAACGGAGGATTTGAAATAATGACACAAGCAATCCTTGAAATTAAACACCTCAAAAAATCCTATGGACAAAACGAAGTGCTAAAAGACATTTCTCTCACTGTCCACAAGGGAGAAGTTATTTCTATCATCGGAAGCTCTGGAAGTGGGAAATCAACCTTCCTACGCTCCATTAACCTACTTGAAACGCCAACTGATGGACAAATCCTTTATCATGGACAAAACGTCCTCGAAAAAGGCTATGACCTCACGCAATACCGTGAAAAGTTAGGGATGGTTTTCCAATCCTTTAACCTCTTTGAAAATCTCAACGTTCTTGAAAACACAATCGTCGCTCAGACAACTGTCCTTAAACGCGAACGCACAGAAGCTGAAGAAATTGCCAAAGAAAACCTGGAAAAGGTCGGCATGGGAGAACGCTACTGGCAAGCGAAACCCAAACAACTCTCAGGTGGTCAAAAACAACGTGTGGCCATTGCTCGTGCCCTTTCAATGAATCCTGACGCCATTCTCTTTGATGAACCAACATCAGCTCTCGATCCAGAAATGGTTGGAGAGGTCCTCAAAATCATGCAAGATCTGGCTCAGGAAGGCTTGACCATGATTGTCGTAACCCATGAAATGGAATTTGCCCGTGATGTCTCTCACCGTGTTATCTTTATGGATAAGGGTGTGATTGCTGAAGAAGGTAAACCAGAAGACCTCTTCACTAATCCTAAAGAAGACCGTACAAAAGAATTTCTTCAACGTTATCTCATACTCAATGAAAATCAAAGAGCAAACTAGGCAGCTAGCCGCAGGTTGCTCAAAACACTGTTTTGAGGTTGCAGATAGAGCTGACGTGGTTTGAAGAGATTTTCGAAGAGTATCAAATAAAAAGAAAAGGCTGCATCAACCGTGCAGTCTTTTTGCTGTCCTCAAAATGAAAAGGCAGATTCTCTATCTCTACTACTTGAAGGTCAAGAATCCGCCGTTATCCAAAGATTAATCTTCAAATTTTTCATAATTTTTTTCATAGAAATCAATTAGGCCTAGGGCTGTTTCAAATGAAATATTTTTTACTTTTGCACGACCCTGCGCCAGAGCAATGATAGACATTTCACGCGCATTCGTTTCTTTAGAGATACGGTAGCCTGTGATTTTCTTATCACGAACCCAGCCAACAACTGATTCTACTTTTTCAAAGTTTGACTTAGCCATGTTTTTCTCCTATTTTCTTCTTTATAATATTTAATTGTATACGTTTTTACTACTTTTGTCAATAAAAAAAACATATATTCAACGAAAATAATTAGTTCAGAATTTTCTTACTTTCTTTTTAAATACGATAATATATAGGTTTTGCTAGCCTCTACACCATAAATATTTGCTAATAAAAATACTGTATTATTACCCTCTTAAGGTGCGAAATTATTCAAGTTCTTAAAAAATGCTTCTCTATTTCCGTAAGATAGCTTATTTCTTCGATTTAAGAACTGAAGATGATAGTTCTAACCTTTAGAAATCCAAGCCTTCACTAGCTCAAAAACTCCTATCTTTCTTCCTCAATAAATCATCTGAGAGATAGGTATTCCTTATATCCTTCAAATTCATCACTCCTTTGGATATTGAGGTGCTAGCCTAGAAGCAGACACCCGATTATCTAAACCATCCTTAATAGAGATGACAAGACAGATAAGCTCAATTAATTACTTATATATCTTTTTAATATGGTATATTTGTCAACAAAAAGAAATCAAATCATACCTTATACTCAATGAAAATCAAAGAGCAAACTAGGAAGCTAGCCGCAAGTTGCTCAAAACACTGTTTTGAGGTTGCAGATAGAGCTAACGTGGTTTGAAGAGATTTTCGAAGAGTATTAAAGACAGTGTGACTATGCTTGTCAATAGATAGGAAATCAAAATGAAGGATGGAAATCTGAGCCAAACATCATAAGTGCTATAATGAACAGAAGTAAGAATTGCACGATAAGTTTTCTAAAACCATAGGAATCGTCCCCTTTCTTCATCTTCATTATAGCATATATACATCAGTTGTACAAATAATATGATATTTTTTTATTAGTCCTCAGACAAGCATATTATAAAGCGTTTCATTACCATTTAAGTTAATATAAGCTGGATCAAAACCTTCCATTCTACGAATCAAACCTGCATAATCATGCTTATCTGCTAAAGCGATCCCAATTAATACTGGGCCTGTTCCCTTGCTAGCTCGTTTGATATACTCAAAACGTGTGATATCATCATTTGGTCCCAGAATATCATTTACAAACTCACGCAAAGCTCCTGGACGTTGTGGGAAATTGACCACAAAATAATGTTTGATACCATCATAAATCAAGGCACGCTCTTCCATTTCTGGCATACGGTTGATATCATTATTTCCTCCAGAAATGATACAACAAATGGTTTTCCCCTTAATATATTCAGCTAAAACCTCTAAAGAGGCGATACTAGCTGCTCCAGCAGGTTCTGCGACTATCCCTTGCTTAGAGTAAAGGTCAATCAAGGTTTCAGAAATCAATCCCTCATCGACACCTACCAAAGTTTGAATATGTTGACGAGTTGCTTCATAGGTCAACTGACCTACCTTTTGCACAGCAATCCCATCCGCAAATTTATCAATTTCCTTGAGTTTGACTGGACCTCCAGCCTCAAAGGCAGCTTTCATGGAACGCGCTCCATTCGCCTCTACTCCGATAACCTCAATCTCTGGACTTGTTTCCTTGATATAGGTAGAAACCCCGGCAATGAGACCGCCACCACCAACAGGAACCAAGACAGCATCAAAATCAATCGATTCTTTTCGAGCTTCTTCTAAAATCTCATAAGCAACTGTTCCTTGACCTGCTTGAACATGAGCATCATCAAAAGGATCAATAAAGGTACGATTTTCAGAGACTGTAAATTCTTGAGCTGCTTTGGCTGAGGCATCAAAGGTATCTCCAACTAGTTTAATAGTTACAAAATCCCCACCAAAAAAGCGAACCTGACCAATCTTTTGTTGTGGCGTAGTAATGGGCATAAAGATAGTAGCAGGAATTTTCATTTCATTACAAGTATAGGCTACTCCCTGCGCATGATTTCCCGCAGAAGCGCAGACTACCCCACGTTCACGTTCTTCCTTGCTGAGCTGGGAAATGGCATAATAGGCACCACGAATTTTAAAGGAGCGAACACGCTGGGCATTTTCTTTTTTCAAATAAATCTTAGCACCATACTTCTCCGATAAATAATGATCGTAATCCAGTGGAGTATTCACAACCACACCGTTCAAGACCTTGTGAGCCTTGATTATATCTTTTGAACTTAACATATAAAACCTCTTTTTCTATAAAAAACAGTCACTAATGACTGTTTTTTAGTTATTCATCTCCGAAAACTTCAGTAACACTTTCATGGTATTTATGAGCCATACGAATCGAAAACTCTTTAGGAAGTTCATAACGATTTGTGGAAATCCAATCATATAACCATTCTACCAAACTTTCTTCACTATCATTACGATGGAAGATAAAATAGTTTAAAATTTCTTTATATTCTACATCATTCAAATCCAACGTGTCTACAAATTGACTACGAGGAACAAAATTAGAATCTAATTTTCTTAGTTGATCTGTCAATTCTCCCAATTGTAAATCCAACTGAAAAAATAGTTTTTGCAGTTGCCTATCAGTTTCATCACATCCTGTCTTGATAGAAAACAAATTGGTAATATTCATATGATTTCAACCCCTAAATAAGTACATCTAATATCCCACGAATAGCTGAAGCTAAAGTTTTCGCAGTCCAGTCATTTAAACCCGATTCTTTCAATCCAGATGCAATAATTTGCTCTATTTGATATAAACCGCCATCTATCGTCTCATTTATTCTGCGAAGAGGACCTTCAATATAGGATAAAGCTTCTCCGAATCTAACAGCTGATTTAGGTCCTAATGATTTACCAACTATATTTGTTAATGTTTTTTATTTCTCAAAATCCATTTCGCTATATAACGAGCAGATTTAGTCGCACCAGCTCTCTCAAACGGAGAATGAATTTCAAGACCTTCTTCTCTAGCTATTTGTGCCAATTTGAAGAATTGTTCAAAGGTCATATGCAACCTACCATCTTCAAAATTAGCATCATCATAAATGTTAATTACAGCATTTTCATCATACGACCAATCTGCTTTATTTTGGTCTGCTAGCACTATTACCGACGGTGTAATTACATTATACAACTAGAACCAATAATAACGATGCAGTTTTTCTCATAATCTTTTTCATAAAATCATCTCCAGCGCTATATATTTCTAATTAGTTATAGATTTTGAATGCATCATCGTCGTTTTTACCAACGAATGGCATTGCTTTACGCAATTCTGCACCAACTTTTTCAATTTCAAGGTTAGCTGCTTGTTCACGGTAAGCAGTCAATTTTGGACGTCCAGCTTTATAGTCATTTACAAAGTCATTTGCAAATTTACCATTTTGGATGTCTGCCAAGACAGCCTTCATATTTTCTTTAACTTGTTCAGTGATTACACGTGGACCTGATACATAGTCACCGTATTCAGCAGTGTTTGAAATAGATTGACGCATTTTCTTGAATCCACCTTCGTAGATCAAGTCAACGATCAATTTCATTTCGTGAAGAACTTCAAAGTAAGCCAATTCTGGAGCGTAACCTGCTTCTGTCAAGACTTCGAAACCTGCTTCGATAAGGGCAGTCAAACCACCACAAAGTACAGCTTGTTCACCAAACAAATCTTCTTCAGTTTCTTCTTTGTAAGTTGTTTCAAGAAGACCTACACGAGCCGCTCCAACACCTTTACACCAGTCCATAGCAATGTTTTTAGCATTTCCTGTTGCATCTTGGTATACTGCATAAAGAGCTGGAACACCAAATCCTTCTTCGTAAGTACGACGTACCAAGTGTCCTGGTCCTTTAGGAGCACACATGAAGACATCTACATCCGCAGGAACTTTGATAAATTCAAAGTGGATGTTGAAACCATGGGCAAATCCAACTGCGTTTCCAGCTTCCAAGCTTGGAGCGATTTCTGCTTCGTACAATTCTTGTTGAATTTCGTCTGGCGCCAAGATCATGATAACATCAGCCAACTTAGTAGCTTCTGCTACTGTGTAAGTATCAAATCCATCTTCTTTTGCTTTATCAAAAGATTTACCTGGACGTACACCGATAATAACGTCACGACCTGAATCACGCAAGTTTTGAGCATGCGCATGCCCTTGTGAACCATAACCGATAACGGCGATTTTTTTACCGTCAAGTGCTGCTACTTTAACATCTTTTTCATATTCCATTTGAACTGTCATAGCTTTTCTCTCTTTTCTATTATTTATTGCCTTTTAAGCTGGTTTAACAAATTTAAGTTGGATTTTTAATCGCGGGTAAATCCAGTTGCACCCGTTCGAGCAATATTGCGAATACCGTATGGGCGAATGACTCGCAATAGGGCTTCGCTCTTTTCTGCATTTCCCGTCATCTGAATGGTAATCGAGCTTGGCGCTACGTCTACCACTGTTGCACGGAAAGGTTGAATAATCGCTAAAATCTCAGCTCTCTTCTCAGCTGGCGCTGACATCTTAACCAAAATCACCTCGCGCTCCAAATGAGGCTTGTCTGTAATATCTCGAATGCGAATCACATCAATCTGACGATTGAGCTGTTTGATGATTTGCTCCACTTCATCATGAGAAGCAACATCAATAATAATAGTGATACGCGATACATTCGGATCTTCTGTTGCTCCAACAGAGATGCTTTCAATATTAACCTGACGACGAGATAGGACACCTGTAAAGCGATTGAGGACTCCTGAACGATTTTGTAGTTTTGCTGTTAACATTCTACGCATGGAACTTCACCCCCAACATCTCATGATTACTCTTACCAGCCGGTACCATTGGTAACACCTGTTCCTTACGAGAAATATCTACCTCAATTAGCATAGGAACATCCTCAGTGATGACTTCAAGGTCTTGAGCCAAGGTCTCAGGATTGTCAAACTTATAGTTTTTAATACCATAAGCCTGCGCCATCAATTGGAAATCAGGAAGGGTATCAAAGACCGACTCTGATGTTCTGCCTTCATAGAAGGATTCCTGCCACTGGCGAACCATTCCGAGTGAATGATTGTTCAGCATAACCACCTTGATTGGCACCTTGTAAATATTCAAAATAGCCAACTCCTGGTTGGTCATTTGGAAACCACCATCCCCAACAAACAAGACTACTTCCTTATCTGGGTTAGCAATTTTAGCACCGATTGCTGCTGGAATTCCAAAGCCCATTGTTCCCAAACCACCTGAAGTCACTAACTGACGTTCATTTTGGTAGGGATAATACTGAGCTGTCCACATTTGGTGTTGACCAACGTCTGTTACCACAATGGCATCTCCATTCGTCAATTCACCAATTCGTTCAATAACTGCTTGCGGTTGAACCACACGCTCTTTCTTGTCATAAGAACGAACACGATTCTTGTCTTTAGTGACTTTCTCAATCCACTTTTCAGTATTGTTGTGAACTGTTGGTTCTGCTAGCAACATTTGCAAGGCCTTCTTAGCATCTCCAACTACAGGAATGTCTGCACTGATAATCTTGCCAATCTCAGCTGGGTCAATATCAATGTGGGCAACCTTAGCATTCTTAGCGAAAGTCTTAGGATTCCCCGTCAAACGGTCATCGAAACGAGAACCAATACTAATCATAAAGTCCGCTTCCGTCATGGCAATATTTGCTGCGAATGACCCGTGCATGCCTCCCATTCCAAGAAAGAGTGGGTGACTCGTTGCAATCGTTCCTTGTCCCAAAAGACTGGTTACCACTGGAATTTGATAGCGTTCTGCAAATTCATTTAGTTCCGTAGCAGCCTCAGCATAACTAATTCCACCACCAGCTAACAAGACTGGCTTTTTAGCCTTGGACAATTGCTTCAAGATTTTCTTGATTTGCATATCATTCGGCTCAAGAGTCGGCTGATAACTTGGTAAATTCACTTCTGGTGAATAAATGAAGTCTGTTTCTAAAGCAGATATGTCTTTTGGTAGGTCAATTACAACTGGCCCTGGACGGCCTGTAGTTGCGATATGGACAGCTTCCGTAATGATACGCGGAATATCAGCTGTCTCACGAACTTGGTAATTGTACTTAGTGATTGGCATGGTAATTCCCACGATGTCTGCCTCCTGAAAGGCATCCTTCCCAATCCCTGCTCGCGCCACCTGACCTGTAAAGACCAAAAGGGGAACGCTATCGCTCATGGCATCCGCAATCCCTGTAATGGCATTTGTTGCTCCTGGTCCACTAGTGACGACGGCAACACCCAACTTTCCAGTTGATTTGGCATAACCTTCAGCTTCATGCAAACAACCTTGCTCATGGCGCCCTAGAATGTGGCGAATGCCTTTAAAATTATATATCGCATCATAAAAAGGCAAAACCGCACCACCAGGATAACCAAAGATGGTATCAACTCCTAAATCACGAAGTGTTTCCAAAACTAGGTCCGACCCCGTCTTAGGAGATTCTAAACTGATTTTCTCCATTATTCCCCTTTCTTTCCTCTTAAAAATAACTTGTTACTATCATACCATTTTTTCAAAATTTTTCAAGATAAAAGAAGAAATTTTCTGAATTTTCTATTTTAACGTTTATTTATGAATGTTATTTTTGTTTTTATTAAAAAGATACCGATTTCATTTACTAAAAAGAAAAAAGAACTGATTTCTCAGTCCTTCATTAATCTTATTCCACACTAAATAGGTATGGGTAAACAGGTTGTTGACCTTGGTGAATCTCGACTTCAACGTCTTCGAATTCTTCTACGATTTCTTGAGCGATTTCATTGGCAAGTTCTTCGCTTCCGTCTTCACCGACATAGAAGGTTACGATTTCACTGTCTTCATCCAACATATGTTTCAAGGTTTCAGTCAATGTTTGGTGCATATCAGGGTTTGACACAAGAATTTTTCCATCCACCATACCTAGATTATCGTTTTCATGGATTTCTAAGCCATCGATCGTTGTATCACGCACGGCTGTTGTGACGCTTCCGCTAACGACATCGCTAAGAGCAGCTGTCATACGCTCTTGGTTTTCTTCAATGGACTTGCTTGGATCAAAGGCAAGAAGACTTGTCATACCTTGAGGAAGAGTGCGAGCCTCTACCACTACTGCTGGTTGCTCCAAAACTTCTGCCGCAGATTGAGCTGCCATGAAGATGTTCTTGTTGTTTGGCAAGAAGATGATGTTACGGGCATTGACCTGTTCAACAGCCTTGATAAAGTCTTCTGTTGAAGGGTTCATGGTTTGACCGCCTTCGATAACATAGTCCACGCCTTGAGAACAGAAGATATCTGCTAGACCTTTACCAGCCACCACAGCAATCAAAGCATACTCTTTTTCTTCAGCCGACTTGATAACTTGAGTAGCTTCTTTCTCAACCTGTGCTTCGTGTTGGTTACGCATATTGTCAACTTTTACCTTGACCAAGCTACCATATTTGAGACCTTCTTGCATAACAAGTCCTGGATCTTCTGTATGAACATGGACTTTGACAATTTCATCATCGTTAACAACGAGGAGAGAATCCCCAAGCTCATCCAAGTAGTTACGGAATTCATCGTAGTCAAAATCTTTAGCATAGGTTGGACCTTGCTTAAGAGCTACCATGATTTCAGTACAGTAACCAAACGTGATGTCCTCAGTTGCTACGTGACCAGCTACAGACTTATGATGCTCTACATTGATCATCTCACTCATGTTGGCAGGAGTCGCTACAAAGTCCTCAGATGCAATATATTCGCCAGTAAGGGCTGAAAGGAAACCTTCGTAGATGAAGACCAATCCTTGACCACCTGAGTCCACAACGCCAACTTCTTTCAATACTGGAAGCATGTCTGGTGTTTTAGCTAGAGCTGTTTTAGCACCTTCCAAGGCTGCGCGCATGACTTCAACAGTGTCATCTGTTTGCTCAGCTTTTTTCTTAGCACCGATAGCAGCTCCACGAGAAACTGTCAAAATCGTTCCTTCAACAGGTTTCATCACTGCCTTATAGGCAACTTCCACACCTGATTGGAAGGCCAGAGCCAAGTCTTGACCTGTTAACTCGTCTTTATCCTTGATAGCTTGGGAAAATCCACGGAAAAGCTGAGACGTAATCACTCCTGAGTTCCCACGCGCACCCATCAAAAGCCCTTTGGCAAGAATGCTCGCTACTTCTCCAACTGTAGAAGCTGGCTTGTCTGCAACTTCTTTAGCACCATTTTCAATGGTCATTCCCATATTTGTCCCAGTATCTCCATCTGGAACTGGAAAGACGTTTAATGAATTGACATATTCAGCTTGCTTATTCAAGCGAGTTGATGCAGCCTGCACCATTTCTTGAAATAAGCTAGTAGTAATTTTTGACACGGTTATTCTCCTACAACTTTGATATTTTGAATGTAGACATTTACAGTCTGAGCAGTAATTCCAAGCTGGTTTTCCAAGCTAAAGGCAACACGCTCTTGAATGTTTTTTGACACTTCACTAATCTTTGTTCCGTAGCTTAACACGGTATATACATCAACTGCAATACTGCCATCTTCGGCTGCCTTTACGACGACACCTTTAGAATAATTTTCCTTACCTAGCAGGGCTTGGAAATTATCTTTGAGGGCATTTTTACTAGCCATACCGACCACACCAAAAATCTCAGTTGCTGCTCCACCTACGACGGTTGCAATCACTTCATCTGTTAGTTCGATTTGACCATCTTTTGTATTAATTTTTACAGTCATCCTTTTTACCTCAACTAGTTGATACTCTATTTTATCATATTTCAGCCCAAGTGTAAAAGCAGAATGATGTATCAGCGGATATTTACTCTATTTTTCAAACGATGTTATACCCACAATAAAAGAAAAAAGACCCTAAGGTCTCCTTTGCTTTTATTATTAAACGCGTTCAACTTTACCTGATTTCAAAGCACGAGCTGAAGCCCAAACTTTTTTAGGTTTACCATCGATAAGAACAGTAACTTTTTGAAGGTTTGGTTTTACGGCACGTTTTGTTTGGTTCATCGCGTGTGAACGGTTGTTTCCTGATACAGTCTTACGACCTGTAAAGTAACATACTTTAGCCATTGTGTTTTCCTCCTATTAGATCTAATATAGCGGATGTGCTAGCACCACATACCGTACTATGTTATCACACTTTCTTGTTTTTTGCAAGGGAATTGGAAGATTTTTTATTTGTGTCTTAAATCAGGTCTTGCGTGACATTTTCTGCTCTCCACATGCCATTGTTGATTAACAGAACACCAGAATTAAAATTATGTGTATAAAAATCATCTCTAACTGCAGCTAAGGGTATAGCCGTCAAGTCCAAATCCCACAGCTCATCTATCGATTTTCTTACAACAATATCTAAATCCAAATACAGTACACGAGACTCGCTTACATACTTTGGAATAAAATACCTAAAAAAGCCGCATATGAAAGTCCCTCAAAGGGGAGACGATAACCTTTCAGAATACTACTGTCAATCTAAACATTCACAATCTCACTATTCAAAGTCTCTAGTCTTTTTTCCATCAATTGGAACCATTCTCGCGGAAGGTCATCATTAAAAACATAAAACTTAAGATTATAATAGATGAACACAAAGAGATTTTATTGTTGTTTCAACTTTATCCATATAAGCATTATCTGCACCTAAGACAATCGCTTTTTTCTCTTCTTTCACTCTTTATCTCATTTCTTTTTATTCCCATCATATGTTTCTACGTAACCATTATTTTCGCCCATTCGTTCGTAAAACCATACCAGTGGAGATTTTAGATGAAGTCCCATTACGGTTTACAATTTTTACATTACGACACGGAGTTTTACAAATCGATTTCATTTGCCAAACGTAGTTAGTAAGGCAATTAGCTAGGCTACCTACTTTCTGCTACGACGGAAAAATCCACAAATCAATACCATTCGTGGATTTTTCCTAGTGAAGCGTTTAGGTAAGCCGCCATAGCGGTTACCGATTATTAGATTACGACACGGAGTTTGGCAAATCGATTCTATTTGCCAAACGTAGTTAGTGAGGCAGTTAGCTAGTTCGCCAAATAGCGACTAGCGTCCAACAATTTGGAACTTTAGTTCCAATTGTTGGTACTGAGTCACATCTTCTCCTCTAACTCTACGTCTGGATACTTGTCCACAAACCAGCGGAGGGCAAAGTCATTTTCAAAGAGAAAGACTGGTTGGTCAAAACGGTCTTTGGCTAAGATATTGCGACTTGACGACATCCGTTCATCCAAGTCCTCAGGCTTGATCCAACGAACGGTCTTTTTACCCATTGGGCTCATGACCACTTCCGCATTGTATTCGCCTTCCATACGGTGTTTAAAGACTTCAAACTGGAGTTGACCAACAGCTCCCAGCATGTACTCACCTGTTTGGTAATTCTTATAAAGCTGAACGGCTCCTTCTTGCACCAATTGCTCAATCCCCTTGTGGAAGGATTTTTGCTTCATAACATTCTTAGCAGAAACTTTCATGAAAATTTCAGGAGTAAAGGTTGGCAGTGGTTCAAATTCAAACTTGTTTTTTCCAACCGTCAAGGTATCCCCAACCTGATAAGTACCGGTATCGTAAACCCCGATAATATCACCTGCTACGGCATTGGTCACATTCTCACGACTCTCCGCCATAAATTGGGTAACATTAGATAGTTTGGCACCCTTACCAGTACGAGGGAGATTGACACTCATGCCACGCTCAAATTCGCCTGATACGATACGGACAAAGGCAATACGGTCACGGTGACGAGGATCCATGTTGGCTTGGATTTTAAAGACAAATCCTGAGAAATCCTTGTCATAAGGATCCACAATTTCACCGTCTGTTTTCTTGTGACCATGTGGTTCTGGAGCAAACTTGAGGAAGGTTTCAAGGAAGGTCTGCACACCAAAGTTTGTCAGGGCTGAACCGAAAAAGACAGGCGTCAATTCTCCAGCCAGAATAGCTTCCTCTGAAAACTCATTCCCGGCTTCATTTAAAAGCTCAATGTCATCCTTGACTTGCTCGTAGAAAGGATTGCTACCAAAGAGTTTGTCCCCGTCTTCTAGACTGGCAAAACGCTCATCCCCTTTGTAAAGCTCTAAACGTTGGTTATAGAGGTCATACAAGCCCTCAAAGGCTTTCCCCATCCCGATAGGCCAGTTCATAGGGTAGCTAGCAATGCCCAAGATTTCTTCCAATTCTTGCAAGAGATCCAAAGGCTCACGACCGTCACGGTCCAGCTTGTTCATAAAGGTAAAGACTGGAATGCCACGATGTTTCACAACCTCAAACAATTTCTTGGTTTGAGCCTCGATCCCCTTGGCAGAGTCCACGACCATGACCGCAGCATCCACCGCCATCAAGGTACGATAGGTATCTTCTGAGAAGTCCTCGTGCCCTGGCGTGTCTAAGATATTCACGCGCTTGCCGTCGTAGTCAAATTGCATAACAGATGAAGTAACAGAAATCCCACGTTGCTTCTCGATATCCATCCAGTCAGATTTAGCAAAAGTCCCTGTTTTCTTCCCTTTTACCGTACCAGCCTCACGAATCTCACCCCCAAAGTAGAGTAACTGCTCAGTGATGGTTGTTTTCCCCGCGTCCGGGTGGGAGATAATGGCAAAGGTACGACGTTTCTTAATTTCTTCTTGAATATTCATAAGTTCTCTTTCTTTGATTCTCTATTTTTCTTGTTTCAATAGCTGAGAATGATTTTTACATTGGATTTTACCATTCCTTTCAACACTCCATTATATCGGATTTTAGCATTTTTTTCAATTTCTATTTCTTTTCACTTCCCCCTCCCTTATTTATAGGAAAATATGGTAAAATAGAACAGACTAAAAATCATCATTTCACGAAAGGATGCAAGATGAAAATTACGCAAGAAGAGGTAACACACGTTGCCAATCTTTCAAAATTAAGATTCTCTGAAGAAGAAACTGCTGCCTTTGCGACCACCTTGTCTAAGATTGTTGACATGGTTGAATTGCTGGGCGAAGTTGACACAACTGGTGTCGCACCTACTACGACTATGGCTGACCGCAAGACTGTACTCCGCCCTGATGTGGCCGAAGAAGGAATAGACCGTGATCGCTTGTTTAAAAACGTACCTGAAAAAGACAACTACTATATCAAGGTGCCAGCTATCCTAGACAATGGAGGAGATGCCTAATGACTTTTAACAATAAAACTATTGAAGAGTTGCACAATCTCCTTGTCTCTAAGGAAATTTCTGCAACAGAATTGACCCAAGCAACACTTGAAAATATCAAGTCTCGTGAGGAAGCCCTCAATTCATTTGTCACCATCGCTGAGGAGCAAGCTCTTGTTCAAGCTAAAGCCATTGATGAAGCTGGAATTGATGCTGACAATGTCCTTTCAGGAATTCCACTTGCTGTTAAGGATAACATCTCTACAGACGGTATTCTCACAACTGCTGCCTCAAAAATGCTCTACAACTATGAGCCAATCTTTGATGCGACAGCTGTTGCCAATGCAAAAACCAAGGGCATGATTGTCGTTGGAAAGACCAACATGGACGAATTTGCTATGGGTGGTTCAGGTGAAACTTCACACTACGGAGCAACTAAAAACGCTTGGGACCACAGCAAGGTTCCTGGTGGGTCATCAAGTGGTTCTGCCGCAGCTGTAGCCTCAGGACAAGTTCGCTTGTCACTTGGTTCTGATACTGGTGGTTCCATCCGCCAACCTGCTGCCTTCAACGGAATCGTTGGTCTCAAACCAACCTACGGAACAGTTTCACGTTTCGGTCTCATTGCCTTTGGCAGCTCATTAGACCAGATTGGACCTTTTGCTCCTACTGTTAAGGAAAATGCCCTCTTGCTCAACGCTATTGCCAGCGAAGATGCTAAAGACTCTACTTCTGCTCCTGTCCGCATCGCCGACTTTACTTCAAAAATCGGCCAAGACATCAAGGGTATGAAAATCGCTTTGCCTAAGGAATACCTCGGTGAAGGAATTAACCCAGAGGTTAAGGAAACCATTCAAAGTGCCGCTAAACACTTTGAAAAACTTGGTGCTATTGTCGAAGAAGTCAGCCTTCCTCACTCTAAATACGGAGTTGCCGTATACTACATCATCGCTTCATCAGAAGCTTCATCAAACTTGCAACGCTTTGACGGTATCCGTTACGGCTATCGCGCAGAAGATGCAACCAACCTTGATGAAATCTATGTAAACAGCCGAAGCCAAGGCTTTGGTGAAGAGGTAAAACGTCGTATCATGCTGGGTACTTTCAGTCTTTCATCAGGTTACTATGATGCCTACTACAAAAAGGCTGGTCAAGTCCGTACCCTCATCATTCAAGATTTCGAAAAAGTCTTCGCGGATTACGATTTGATTTTGGGTCCAACTGCTCCAAGTGTTGCCTATGACTTGGACTCACTCAACCATGACCCAGTTGCCATGTACTTAGCCGACCTATTGACCATACCTGTAAACTTGGCAGGACTGCCTGGAATTTCGATTCCTGCTGGATTCTCTCAAGGTCTACCTGTCGGACTCCAATTGATTGGTCCCAAGTACTCTGAGGAAACCATTTACCAAGTTGCTGCTGCTTTTGAAGCAACAACAGACTACCACAAACAACAACCCGTGATTTTTGGAGGTGACAACTAATGAACTTTGAAACAGTCATCGGACTTGAAGTCCACGTAGAGCTCAACACCAATTCAAAAATCTTCTCACCTACTTCTGCCCACTTTGGAAATGACCAAAATGCCAACACTAACGTGATTGACTGGTCTTTCCCAGGAGTTCTACCAGTTCTCAATAAAGGGGTTGTTGATGCCGGTATCAAGGCTGCTCTTGCCCTCAACATGGACATCCACAAAAAGATGCACTTTGACCGCAAGAACTACTTCTATCCTGATAACCCCAAAGCCTACCAAATTTCTCAGTTTGATGAGCCAATCGGTTATAACGGCTGGATTGAAGTCGAGCTAGAAGACGGTACGACCAAGAAAATCGGTATCGAACGTGCCCACCTAGAGGAAGACGCTGGTAAAAACACCCATGGTACAGATGGCTACTCTTATGTTGACCTCAACCGCCAAGGGGTTCCCTTGATTGAGATTGTATCTGAGGCAGATATGCGTTCTCCTGAAGAAGCCTATGCTTATCTGACAGCCCTCAAGGAAGTTATCCAGTACGCTGGCATTTCTGACGTTAAGATGGAGGAAGGTTCGATGCGTGTGGATGCCAACATCTCCCTTCGTCCTTATGGTCAAGAGAAATTCGGTACCAAGACTGAATTGAAGAACCTCAACTCCTTCTCAAACGTTCGCAAGGGGCTTGAATACGAAGTCCAACGTCAAGCTGAAATACTTCGCTCAGGTGGTCAAATCCGCCAAGAAACACGCCGTTACGATGAAGCTAACAAAGCAACCATCCTCATGCGTGTCAAGGAAGGGGCTGCTGACTACCGCTACTTCCCAGAACCAGACCTGCCTCTCTTTGAAATCTCAAACGAGTGGATTGAGGAAATGCGGACTGAGTTGCCAGAGTTTCCAAAAGAACGTCGTGCGCGTTATGTATCTGACCTTGGTTTATCAGACTACGATGCTAGTCAGTTGACTGCTAATAAAGTCACTTCTGACTTCTTTGAAAAAGCTGTTGCCCTAGGTGGTGATGCCAAACAAGTCTCTAACTGGCTCCAAGGGGAAGTCGCTCAGTTCTTGAATGCTGAAGGTAAAACACTGGAACAAATCGAATTGACACCAGAAAACTTGGTTGAAATGATTGCCATCATCGAAGACGGTACTATTTCATCTAAGATTGCCAAGAAAGTCTTTGTCCATCTAGCTAAAAATGGCGGTGGCGCGCGTGAATACGTGGAAAAAGCAGGTATGGTTCAAATTTCAGATCCAGCTATCTTGATCCCAATCATCCACCAAGTCTTTGCCGATAACGAAGCTGCTGTTGCCGACTTCAAGTCAGGCAAACGTAACGCCGACAAGGCCTTTACAGGATTCCTTATGAAGGCAACCAAAGGCCAAGCCAACCCACAAGTTGCCCTTAAACTACTTGCACAGGAATTGGCGAAGTTGAAAGAAAACTAGACAGAACAAAACCAGCCCTAAGGTTGGTTTTTTCTTCTCTACCAACTCCCAATAACTATTTTGGCTTTATTTCCAGAGTATTTTATGGTAAAATGAAGAGTAATAATATTTATTAAAGAGGTAAAAACATGATTGAAGCAAGTAAATTAAAAGCTGGTATGACCTTTGAAACAGCTGACGGCAAATTGATTCGCGTTTTGGAAGCTAGTCACCACAAACCAGGTAAAGGAAACACGATCATGCGTATGAAATTGCGTGATGTCCGTACTGGTTCTACATTTGACACAAGCTACCGTCCAGAGGAAAAATTTGAACAAGCTATTATCGAGACTGTCCCAGCTCAATACTTGTACAAAATGGATGACACAGCATACTTCATGAATACAGAAACTTATGACCAATACGAAATCCCTGTAGTCAATGTTGAAAACGAATTGCTTTACATCCTTGAAAACTCTGATGTGAAAATCCAATTCTACGGAACTGAAGTGATCGGTGTCACCGTTCCTACTACTGTTGAGTTGACAGTTGCTGAAACTCAACCATCTATCAAAGGTGCTACTGTTACAGGTTCTGGTAAACCAGCAACGATGGAAACTGGACTTGTCGTAAACGTTCCAGACTTCATCGAAGCAGGACAAAAACTCGTTATCAACACTGCAGAAGGAACTTACGTTTCTCGTGCCTAATCTCTAGAAAGAGGTCATTCTATGGGAATTGAAGAACAACTTGGCGAAATCGTTATCGCCCCACGTGTACTTGAAAAAATCATTGCTATCGCTACTGCAAAGGTAGAGGGTGTTCACTCTTTTTCAAACAGATCAGTGTCTGATACCCTTTCAAAACTTTCACTCGGCCGTGGCATTTATCTTAAAAACGTGGACGAAGAACTCACAGCAGATATCTATCTCTACCTTGAGTACGGAGTAAAAGTTCCTAAGGTAGCGGTTGCTATCCAGAAAGCTGTCAAAGATGCCGTCCGTAATATGGCTGATGTAGAACTCGCTGCTATCAATATTCACGTTGCAGGTATCGTCCCAGATAAAACACCAAAACCAGAATTGAAAGATCTATTTGACGAGGACTTCCTCAATGACTAGTCCACTATTAGAATCTAGACGCCAACTCCGTAAATGCGCTTTTCAAGCTCTCATGAGCCTTGAGTTCGGTACGGATGTCGAAACTGCTTGTCGTTTCGCCTATACTCATGATCGTGAAGATACGGATGTACAACTTCCAGCCTTTTTGATAGACCTCGTTTCTGGTGTTCAAGCTAAAAAGGAAGAACTAGATAAGCAAATCACTCAGCATTTAAAAGCAGGTTGGACCATTGAACGCTTAACGCTCGTGGAGAGAAACCTCCTTCGCTTGGGAGTCTTTGAAATCACTTCATTTGACACTCCTCAGCTGGTTGCTGTTAATGAAGCTATCGAGCTTGCAAAGGACTTCTCCGATCAAAAATCTGCCCGTTTTATCAATGGACTGCTCAGCCAGTTTGTAACAGAAGAACAATAAAAAGAAAAAGTGTTTGATAGATATCAAACACTTTTTTCGGCTCTATAATATTTGTAGTGGGTAAATCCCCTATGGATATTATGGAGCTTATTTTTGTGTAGAAAAAAAGTCCCATATGACCTATAATGAAAAGCGACAAAACCATCATTAG
>ERZ1023198.39-NODE-39-length-37805-cov-17.422225_pt1 | contig 37805 bp, 29 predicted proteins | sample MGYA00380442_ERZ1023198 | MGnify/ENA primary metagenome ERZ1023198 (study PRJEB33173, sample SAMEA4830331) | metagenome | study: EMG produced TPA metagenomics assembly of the PRJEB25223 data set...
CTTTCTCAAGCTTAGCTTTTCTTCAACCCACTACAGTTGACAAAGAGCCATTAAAGTTCGAATGAAACCTATTTATAGTATATTGAAACTAGAATAGTACACCTCTAATTCTAAAACATTGTTAGAAATCGATTTGACTGTCCTGATCTATTCGTCCTATTCTTATTTCATTTTACTATATTTTGGTGCAATAAGTGAAAAGTAGTCCGAATAATATAAGGATTGATTTTATAGTTTTTAAACTCAAATGAATTAAAATAAAGAGAGTACGAAAATTCTCATCTGAAAGTATTTTAGAATAATTTTCTTCGTGAATTTCTTCAAAACAGATAGCTTCATCTTAGGTATGTGTTAATTGGATTTCGTAAGCTCTATTTACAATCGTAAAGTTATGCACTGAGAAAGTTGTAGTTAGTCTTCCAGTTTGCTAAATTTCTCGAATAGTATCTTTTTTAGGTATGTGATTTCTTTTTGCATTTTTGAGTTAGATAAGGTATAATAGTTTTATTGTCTTTTGGGGTCGTTACGGATTCGACAGGCATTATGAGGCATATTTTGCGACTCGTGTGGCGACGTAAACGCTCAGTTAAATATAACTGCAAAAAATAACACTTCTTACGCTCTAGCTGCCTAAAAACCAGCAGGCGTGACCCGATTTGGATTGCTCGTGTTCAATGACAGGTCTTATTATTAGCGAGATACGATTAAGCCTTGTCTAGCGGTTTGATAAGAGATTGATAGACTCGCAGTTTCTAGACTTGAGTTATGTGTCGAGGGGCTGTTAAAATAATACATAACCTATGGTTGTAGACAAATATGTTGGCAGGTGTTTGGACGTGGGTTCGACTCCCACCGGCTCCATTATTCCTTTGCATTCTTTTGCATTCCTTGGTAAAACGTTGTTAAATCAACGTTTTTTATTTTTATCTTTGGTATTCCTTTGCATTCTTTTGCTAAAAAGGGAGTCACAAACAGACCCTATTTTAAAAAAAGGATAGAAAAAAGGATACAACATTTGTCGCATCCTAAAAATAATCTTTTTTCGACGGAAGACATGGGATTCGAACCCACGCACGCTATTACACGCCTACCGCGTTTCCAACACGGCCTCTTAAGCCTCTTGAGTAATCTTCCAATACTTACTCAAATAGTCTACCATAAAGGCTCTTATCTTGCAATAAAAATTCTAGAAATAAGAAAAATGATAGATTTTGAAAGAAAATGATAAAAAATGCTTGACTTCGAAAGAAAGTATGATAGAATGAATAGTGTAAACGATAACAGGAGGTGATTCAGTGTTAAAAACAGAACGTAAACAACTAATTTTAGAGGAGTTAAATCAACATCATGTAGTTTCTCTAGAAAAATTAGTTAGTTTGCTAGAAACGTCAGAATCAACGGTTCGAAGAGACTTGGATGAGTTGGAAGCGGAAAACAAGCTTCGTCGTGTGCATGGTGGAGCAGAACTCCCCTACTCCTTACAGGAAGAAGAAACCATTCAAGAAAAATCTGTCAAAAACCTTCAAGAAAAGAAATTGCTGGCTCAGAAAGCAGCCTCTCTCATTAAAGAAAAAGATGTCATCTTTATCGATGCTGGAACAACAACTGCTTTTTTGATTCATGAATTGGTCAATAAGAATGTTACAGTTGTGACCAACTCCATTCACCATGCCGCTCAGTTGGTTGAAAAGCAGATTCCAACTGTCATGGTTGGAGGAAACGTCAAGACGGCGACAGATGCTAGTATCGGGGGCGTTGCTCTTAACCAGATTAACCAATTGCACTTTGACCGTGCCTTTATCGGAATAAATGGTGTTGACGATGGCTATTATACGACTCCTGATATGGAGGAGGGAGCTGTGAAAAGAGCTATTTTGGAGAATGCCAAGCAGACCTACGTCTTGGTGGATTCGTCAAAAATTGGACAAACTTGCTTTGCCAAGGTAGCCCCACTCAAACGCGCTATCGTTATCACTAGTCAAGGGCATGAGCTCTTGCAGGTTATTAAGGAGAAAACGGAGGTAATAGAAGTATGATTTATACAGTCACACTCAATCCATCCATTGACTATATCGTTCGTTTGGACCAAGTCAAAGTTGGTAGTGTCAATCGTATGGACAGTGATGATAAGTTTGCTGGTGGGAAAGGAATCAATGTCAGCCGTGTCTTGAAACGTTTGAATATACCAAATACAGCGACGGGATTTATCGGTGGCTTTACTGGTAAATTTATCACAGATACTTTAGCAGATGAAGAAATCGAGACACGTTTTGTCCAGGTGGCAGAAGATACTCGTATCAATGTTAAAATCAAAGCAGACCAAGAAACAGAAATCAACGGAACGGGTCCAACTGTTGAATCGGTTCAGCTAGAAGAATTGAAAGCTATTTTATCTAGTCTGACAGCAGAAGATACAGTTGTCTTTGCAGGTTCAAGTGCTAAAAATCTAGGCAATGTTATCTATAAGGATTTGATTTCCTTGACGCGCCAGACTGGTGCGCAAGTGGTCTGTGACTTTGAAGGACAGACCTTAATTGATAGTTTGGACTACCAGCCTCTTCTTGTAAAACCAAACAATCATGAACTTGGAGCGATTTTTGGGGTTAAACTCGAAAGTTTAGATGAAATTGAGAAATACGCTCGTGAGTTACTGGCTAAGGGTGCTCAAAATGTTATTATCTCTATGGCTGGTGATGGTGCCCTTCTTGTCACATCTGAGGGAGCTTACTTCGCTAAACCAATCAAAGGAACAGTCAAAAATTCAGTTGGAGCTGGTGATTCTATGGTTGCTGGATTCACAGGTGAATTTGTCAAATCAAAAGACGTAGTAGAAGCCTTCAAATGGGGAGTGGCTTGCGGAACGGCAACTACCTTCTCAGATGACTTGGCAACGGCGGAATTTATTAAAGAAACATATGGAAAAGTTGAGGTAGAAAAACGATGAAAATTCAAGACCTATTGAGAAAAGATGTCATGTTGCTAGATTTGCAGGCAACTGAAAAAACAGCTGTCATCGACGAGATGATTAAAAATTTGACAGACCACGGTTATGTAACAGATTTTGAAACATTTAAAGAAGGAATTTTGGCGCGTGAAGCTTTGACTTCTACTGGTTTGGGTGATGGAATCGCAATGCCTCACAGCAAAAACGCTGCTGTCAAAGAAGCGACAGTTCTATTTGCTAAGTCAAATAAGGGTGTTGACTACGAGAGCTTGGATGGACAAGCAACTGACCTCTTCTTCATGATTGCAGCTCCAGAAGGTGCCAATGATACTCACTTGGCAGCCTTGGCAGAATTGTCTCAATACTTGATGAAAGACGGTTTTGCAGACAAACTTCGTCAAGCAACATCTGCAGACCAAGTTATCGAACTTTTTGACCAAGCTTCAGAAAAAACTGAGGAACTTGTTCAAGCACCTGCTAATGACTCTGGTGACTTTATCGTAGCTGTTACAGCTTGTACAACAGGTATTGCCCACACTTACATGGCCCAAGAAGCCCTTCAAAAAGTAGCTGCTGAAATGGGGGTTGGTATCAAGGTCGAAACCAACGGTGCTAGCGGTGTTGGAAATCAACTAACTGCAGAAGATATCCGTAAGGCTAAAGTTATTATCATTGCAGCAGACAAGGCCGTTGAAATGGATCGATTTGATGGAAAACCATTGATCAATCGTCCAGTTGCTGACGGTATCCGTAAGACAGAAGAGCTAATTAACTTGGCTCTTTCAGGAGATACTGAAGTCTACCGTGCCGCTAATGGTGCAAAAGCTGCAACAGCCTCTAACGAAAAACAAAGCCTTGGTGGTGCCTTCTACAAACACTTGATGAGTGGTGTATCTCAAATGTTACCATTCGTTATCGGTGGTGGTATCATGATTGCCCTTGCCTTCTTGATTGACGGTGCTTTGAGTGTTCCAAATGAAAACCTTGGCAATCTTGGTTCTTACCATGAGTTAGCTTCTATGTTCATGAAAATTGGTGGAGCTGCCTTTGGTTTGATGCTTCCAGTCTTTGCGGGTTATGTTGCCTACTCTATTGCTGAAAAACCAGGTTTGGTAGCAGGTTTCGTGGCTGGTGCTATTGCCAAAGAAGGTTTTGCCTTTGGTAAAATTCCTTATGCCGCAGGTGGTGAAGCAACTTCAACTCTTGCAGGTGTCTCATCTGGTTTCCTAGGTGCCCTTGTTGGTGGATTTATCGCAGGTGCCTTGGTTCTTGCCATCAAGAAATACGTTAAAGTTCCTCGTTCACTCGAAGGTGCTAAATCAATCCTTCTATTGCCACTTCTTGGAACAATCTTGACAGGATTTGTTATGCTAGCTGTGAATATCCCAATGGCTGCAATCAACACTGCTATGAATGACTTCCTAGGTGGTCTTGGAGGAGGTTCAGCTGTCCTTCTTGGTATCGTCCTTGGTGGAATGATGGCTGTTGACATGGGTGGACCAGTTAATAAAGCAGCTTATGTCTTTGGTACAGGTACGCTTGCAGCAACTGTTTCTTCAGGTGGTTCTGTAGCCATGGCAGCAGTTATGGCTGGAGGAATGGTGCCACCACTTGCAATCTTTGTCGCAACTCTTCTTTTCAAAGATAAATTTACTAAGGAAGAACGTAACTCTGGTTTGACAAACATCATCATGGGCTTGTCATTTATCACTGAGGGAGCGATTCCATTTGGTGCCGCTGACCCAGCTCGTGCGATTCCAAGCTTCATCCTTGGTTCAGCAGTAGCAGGTGGACTCGTTGGTCTTACTGGTATCAAACTCATGGCGCCACACGGAGGAATCTTCGTTATCGCCCTTACTTCAAATGCTCTCCTTTACCTCGTTTCTGTCTTGGTAGGAGCAATCGTAAGTGGTGTGGTTTATGGTTACCTACGCAAACCACAAGCATAAAAAATAGAAAAATGAAAAGATTGGACCGTTTGGTGCAGTCTTTTTCTCTTCCCGAAATGCCTGTGAAATATGGTATAATAGAAGAATGGCAAACAAGAATACAAGTACAACAAGACGGAGACCGTCTAAAGCAGAACTGGAAAGAAAAGAAGCGATTCAACGAATGTTGATTTCGTTAGGAATTGCGATTTTATTGATTTTCGCAGCCTTCAAATTAGGGGCTGCAGGTATAACCCTTTATAATTTAATTCGCTTGCTAGTGGGTAGCCTAGCTTATCTGGCGATATTCGGCCTATTAATCTATCTCTTCTTTTTCAAGTGGATACGAAAACAGGAAGGACTCTTATCTGGCTTTTTCACCATATTTGCTGGCTTACTCTTGATTTTTGAGGCCTACTTGGTTTGGAAATATGGTTTGGACAAGTCCGTTCTAAAAGGGACCATGGCTCAGGTTGTGACAGATCTGACTGGTTTTCGAACGACTAGCTTTGCTGGAGGGGGCTTGATCGGGGTCGCTCTTTATATTCCAACAGCCTTTCTCTTTTCAAATATCGGAACTTACTTTATTGGTTCTATCTTGATTTTAGTGGGTTCTCTCCTAGTCAGCCCTTGGTCTGTTTACGATATTGCTGAATTTTTCAGTAGAGGCTTTGCCAAATGGTGGGAAGGGCACGAGCGTCGAAAAGAGGAACGCTTTGTCAAACAAGAAGAAAAAGCTCGCCAAAAGGCTGAGAAAGAGGCTAGATTAGAACAAGAAGAGACTGAAAAAGCCTTACTCGATTTGCCTCCTGTTGATATGGAAACGGGTGAAATTCTGACAGAGGAAGCTGTTCAAAATCTTCCACCTATTCCAGAAGAAAAGTGGGTGGAACCAGAAATCATCCTGCCTCAAGCTGAACTTAAATTCCCTGAACAGGAAGATGACTCAGATGACGAAGATGTTCAGGTCGATTTTTCAGCCAAAGAAGCCCTTGAATACAAACTTCCAAGCTTACAACTCTTTGCACCAGATAAACCAAAAGATCAGTCTAAAGAGAAGAAAATTGTCAGAGAAAATATCAAAATCTTAGAAGCAACCTTTGCTAGCTTTGGTATTAAGGTAACAGTTGAACGGGCCGAAATTGGGCCATCAGTGACCAAGTATGAAGTCAAGCCGGCTGTTGGTGTAAGGGTCAACCGCATTTCCAATCTATCAGATGACCTCGCTCTAGCCTTGGCTGCCAAAGATGTCCGGATTGAAGCACCAATCCCTGGGAAATCCCTAATCGGAATTGAAGTGCCCAACTCCGATATTGCCACTGTATCTTTCCGAGAACTATGGGAACAATCGCAAACGAAAGCAGAAAATTTCTTGGAAATTCCTTTAGGGAAGGCTGTTAATGGAACCGCAAGAGCTTTTGACCTTTCTAAAATGCCCCACTTGCTAGTTACAGGTTCAACGGGTTCAGGGAAGTCAGTAGCAGTTAACGGCATTATTGCTAGCATTCTCATGAAGGCGAGACCAGATCAAGTTAAATTTATGATGGTCGATCCCAAGATGGTTGAGTTATCTGTTTACAATGATATTCCCCACCTCTTGATTCCAGTCGTGACCAATCCACGCAAAGCCAGCAAGGCTCTGCAAAAGGTTGTGGATGAAATGGAAAACCGTTATGAACTCTTTGCCAAGGTGGGAGTTCGGAATATTGCAGGTTTTAATGCCAAGGTAGAAGAGTTCAATTCCCAGTCTGAGTACAAGCAAATTCCGCTACCATTCATTGTCGTGATTGTGGATGAGTTGGCTGACCTCATGATGGTGGCCAGCAAGGAAGTGGAAGATGCTATCATCCGTCTTGGGCAGAAGGCGCGTGCTGCAGGTATCCACATGATTCTTGCAACTCAGCGTCCATCTGTTGATGTCATCTCTGGTTTGATTAAGGCCAATGTTCCATCTCGTGTAGCATTTGCGGTTTCATCAGGAACAGACTCCCGTACGATTTTGGATGAAAATGGAGCAGAAAAACTTCTTGGTCGAGGAGACATGCTCTTTAAACCGATTGATGAAAATCATCCAGTTCGTCTCCAAGGCTCCTTTATCTCGGATGACGATGTTGAGCGCATTGTGAACTTCATCAAGACTCAGGCAGATGCAGACTACGATGAGAGTTTTGATCCAGGTGAGGTTTCTGAAAATGAAGGAGAATTTTCGGATGGAGATGCTGGTGGTGATCCGCTTTTTGAAGAAGCTAAGTCTTTGGTTATCGAAACACAGAAAGCCAGTGCGTCTATGATTCAGCGTCGTTTATCAGTTGGATTTAACCGTGCGACCCGTCTCATGGAAGAACTGGAGATAGCAGGTGTCATCGGTCCAGCTGAAGGTACCAAACCTCGAAAAGTGTTACAACAATAAAAAAATAGCTTCTTTCCAAGTTTGGAGGGAAGCTATTTTAGTGGCTATTGATTGCTTTTATTTTCTGAAGTTGGCGCATTGGACTGTTTTTCGTTTTCAGTAGCAGGTTTACTTGAAGCAGGAGTAGAAGAGTCCTGAGTTGCTGTTTTCTGATCTTCTTTTTTCTCTTCCTTGACGCTAGATTTTGGTGTTTCCTCTTGCTGTGTTTTTTCTTGACTAGTGTTAGTCTCTTTAGTTGGACTGGTGTTTTCCTTAGGGGATTCCTTTTGGATTTCTTTGACAATGGTTGTCGTCTGGCTTGTCGTAGGTTCTTTTTTAATATTTTTGTTATTATCCAAGGCGTTCATAATCGTGATACTTGCGGTAATCAAGCCAAGGATACTAGCGATTGTAGCAACGGTTTTTTGAAAGACTGTAAAGCCTTTTTTGATGTGTTCTGTTTTTGGTTTTGAAGTTCTACGATAGTTAGACATACATTCTCTCCTTTGATTATGATTTATTATACTCTGTTTCTTTAAAAAAATCTTAAAAAAAGAGAAATTTCCCTTTCTTGTCGCAAGCTCCGTTTCATGATACAATAGAGGAAGTGATTTTAGAAAGCGTGAGAAACATGATTTACTTTGATAATTCAGCGACGACCAAGCCTTATCCTGAAGCCCTTGAAACCTATATGCAGGTCGCTTCAAAAATTTTAGGAAACCCATCTAGTCTCCATCGTTTGGGAGACCAAGCAACACGAATCTTAGATGCTTCTCGCCAACAGATTGCAGATTTAATCGGTAAGAAAAGCGATGAAATCTTCTTTACCTCGGGTGGAACAGAAGGGGATAACTGGCTTATCAAGGGTGTGGCCTTTGAAAAAGCTCAGTTTGGCAAGCACATCATTGTTTCAGCCATTGAACATCCAGCAGTCAAAGAGTCAGCCCTCTGGTTGAAAAGTCAAGGATTTGAAGTGGATTTTGCTCCAGTTGATAAGAAAGGCTTGGTCGATGTTGAGGCGTTAGCAGGTTTGATACGGCATGATACAATCCTCGTTTCCATCATGGCTGTGAACAATGAAATCGGCTCTATCCAACCTATTGAGGCTATTTCAGAATTCTTGGCAGACAAGCCGACTATTTCCTTCCACGTTGATGCGGTTCAGGCGCTTGCCAAAATTCCGACTGAAAAGTATCTGACAGAACGGGTGGATTGCGCGACTTTCTCTAGTCACAAGTTCCACGGGGTTCGAGGTGTTGGCTTTGTCTATATCAAATCTGGCAAGAAGATTACACCTCTTCTTACAGGTGGTGGCCAGGAGCGAGATTATCGTTCGACAACTGAAAATGTGGCAGGGATTGCAGCGACAGCCAAGGCCCTCCGTTTGTCTATGGAAAAGCTAGATATCTTTAGGAGCAAGACTGGGCAGATGAAGGCAGTGATTCGCCAAGCTCTTCTGAACTATCCGGATATTTTTGTCTTTTCAGATGAGGAAAACTTTGCACCTCATATTCTGACTTTTGGAATCAAAGGTGTTCGAGGTGAAGTCATCGTTCACGCCTTTGAAGACTATGATATTTTCATCTCAACAACCTCAGCTTGTTCATCTAAGGCAGGAAAACCAGCCGGTACCTTGATTGCCATGGGAGTGGACAAAGATAAGGCCAAGTCAGCTGTGCGTCTTAGCCTAGACTTGGAAAATGATATGAGTCAGGTCGAGCAGTTTTTGACCAAGTTAAAATTGATTTACAATCAAACTAGAAAAGTAAGATAGGAGCATTCATGCAGTATTCAGAAATTATGATTCGCTACGGAGAGTTGTCAACCAAGGGTAAAAACCGTATGCGTTTCATCAATAAACTTCGTAATAATATTTCGGACGTTTTGTCTATCTATACCCAAGTTAAGGTAACAGCAGATCGCGACCGTGCCCACGCTTACCTCAATGGAGCTGATTACACAGCAGTTGCAGAATCTCTCAAACAAGTTTTTGGAATTCAAAACTTTTCTCCTGTTTATAAGGTTGAAAAATCTGTAGAAGTTTTGAAGTCTTCTGTCCAAGAGATTATGCGGGACATCTACAAGGAAGGTATGACCTTTAAGATTTCTAGCAAGCGTAGCGACCACAACTTTGAACTTGATAGTCGTGAACTCAACCAAACACTTGGAGGGGCTGTATTCGAAGCCATTCCAAATGTGCAAGTTCAAATGAAAAGTCCTGACATCAATCTTCAGGTGGAGATTCGTGAAGAAGCAGCCTATCTTTCTTATGAAACCATTCGTGGGGCTGGTGGTTTGCCAGTTGGAACTTCAGGTAAAGGGATGCTCATGTTGTCAGGAGGGATTGACTCACCTGTAGCAGGTTATCTTGCTCTTAAGCGTGGGGTGGATATCGAGGCAGTTCACTTTGCTAGTCCACCATATACTAGTCCTGGTGCCCTCAAGAAAGCGCAGGACTTGACCCGTAAATTGACCAAGTTTGGCGGAAATATCCAGTTTATCGAGGTGCCTTTCACAGAGATTCAAGAGGAAATCAAAGCCAAAGCGCCAGAAGCTTATTTGATGACTCTAACTCGTCGCTTTATGATGCGGATTACTGACCGTATTCGTGAGGTACGAAATGGTTTGGTTATCATCAATGGGGAAAGTCTAGGTCAAGTAGCCAGCCAAACCCTTGAAAGTATGAAGGCTATCAATGCTGTTACCAACACTCCCATCATTCGTCCTGTGGTTACCATGGACAAGTTGGAAATCATTGACATCGCCCAGGAAATCGATACCTTTGACATTTCAATCCAACCGTTTGAAGACTGTTGTACCATTTTTGCACCAGATCGTCCAAAAACAAATCCTAAAATTAAGAATGCGGAGCAGTACGAAGCGCGTATGGATGTTGAAGGCTTGGTTGAGCGAGCAGTGGCTGGAATCATGATTACTGAAATCACACCTCAAGCCGAAAAAGATGAAGTTGATGACTTGATTGACAATCTGCTCTAATTCAGAAAATCCAAAAGAATAGTGAAAATCAGTAAAAAAAGTTAGTTTTTTCTCTAAAAACAGGTAAAAAACTAACTTTTTTTATGATATAATGATATAAAATTTTGAATATAGAGAGTTTTCTGACAATGAATCAATCCTACTTTTATCTAAAAATGAAAGAACACAAACTCAAGGTTCCTTATACAGGTAAGGAGCGCCGTGTACGTATTCTTCTTCCTAAAGATTATGAGAAAGATACAGACCGTTCCTATCCTGTTGTATACTTTCATGACGGGCAAAATGTTTTTAATAGCAAAGAGTCTTTCATTGGACATTCATGGAAGATTATCCCAGCTATCAAACGAAATCCGGATATCAGTCGCATGATTGTCGTTGCTATTGACAATGATGGTATGGGGCGGATGAATGAGTATGCGGCTTGGAAGTTCCAAGAATCTCCTATCCCAGAGCAGCAGTTTGGTGGTAAGGGTGTGGAGTATGCTGAGTTTGTCATGGAGGTGGTCAAGCCTTTTATCGATGAGACCTATCGTACAAAAGCAGACTGCCAGCATACGGCTATGATTGGTTCCTCACTAGGAGGCAATATTACCCAGTTTATCGGTTTGGAATACCAAGACCAAATTGGTTGCTTGGGCGTTTTTTCATCTGCAAACTGGCTCCACCAAGAAGCCTTTAACCGCTATATCGAGTGCCAGAAACTATCGCCTGACCAGCGCATCTTCATCTATGTAGGAACAGAAGAAGCAGATGATACAGACAAGACCTTGATGGATGGCAATATCAAACAAGCCTATATCGACTCGTCGCTTTGCTATTACCATGATTTGATAGCAGGGGGAGTACATCTGGATAATCTTGTGCTAAAAGTTCAGTCTGGTGCCATCCATAGTGAAATCCCTTGGTCAGAAAATCTACCAGATTGTCTGAGATTTTTTGCAGAAAAATGGTAAGTTAAGAAAGGAAAAAACGAAATGCATATTGAACATCTTAGCCACTGGAGTGGTCATCTTAACCGTGAAATGTACCTTAACCGTTATGGACATGGTGGGATTCCAGTTGTGGTCTTTGCTTCATCAGGTGGTAGTCACAACGAATACTATGATTTTGGCATGATTGATGCCTGTGCTTCCTTTATCGAGGAAGGCCTTGTCCAGTTCTTTACCCTATCTAGTTTGGATAGTGAGAGCTGGTTGGTTACTTGGAAAAATGCTCATGACCAAGCGGAAATGCACCGTGCCTACGAATGTTATGTGATTGAGGAGGCCATTCTTTTATCAAGCACAAGACAGGTTGGTTTGATGGCATGATGACGACAGGTTGCTCTATGGGAGCCTATCATGCACTCAATTTCTTCCTCCAGCATCCAGATGTCTTTACCAAAGTGATTGCTCTCAGTGGTGTTTACGACGCACGTTTCTTTGTCGGTGATTACTACAACGATGATGCTATTTACCAAAACTCGCCAGTAGATTATATTTGGAACCAAAACGACGGCTGGTTTATTGACCGTTACCGTCAGGCAGAGATTGTGCTGTGTACGGGGCTTGGAGCCTGGGAACAAGATGGTTTGCCATCCTTTTACAAGCTCAAAGAAGCCTTTGACAAGAAACAAATTCCAGCCTGGTTTGCTGAATGGGGACATGATGTCGCCCATGACTGGGAATGGTGGCGTAAACAAATGCCTTATTTCCTCGGTAATCTCTATTTATAAAAGGAGTTACCTATGAATTACCTTGTTATTTCTCCCTACTATCCACAAAACTTTCAACAGTTTACCATCGAACTAGCTAATAAAGGCATCACAGTCTTGGGAATTGGTCAAGAGTCTTACGAGCAATTGGATGAGCCCTTGCGCAATAGCTTGACCGAGTATTTTCGTGTTGATAATCTTGAGAACATAGATGAAGTCAAACGTGCAGTTGCTTTTCTCTTTTATAAACATGGTCCAATTGACCGCATCGAGTCTCACAATGAATACTGGCTTGAGCTAGACGCAACACTCAGAGAACAATTCAATGTTTTTGGTGCCAAACCAGAGGATCTCAAAAAGACGAAATATAAGTCTGAAATGAAGAAACTTTTCAAAAAAGCAGGTGTTCCTGTGGTACCTGGAGCTGTTATCAAGACGGAAGCAGATGTTGATCAAGCAGTGAAAGAAATCGGTCTTCCAATGATTGCCAAACCTGATAATGGAGTGGGAGCAGCCACAACCTTTAAACTTGAGACAGAAGACGATATCAATCACTTTAAGCAAGAATGGGACCATTCAACCCTTTATTTCTTTGAAAAATTTGTCACTTCCAGCGAAATCTGTACCTTTGACGGGCTCGTGGACAAGGATGGAAAGATTGTCTTCTCAACAACCTTTGACTACGCCTATACACCGCTTGACCTCATGATTTATAAGATGGACAATTCTTATTATGTGCTCAAGGATATGGATCCTAAACTGCGCAAGTATGGGGAAGCAATTGTCAAAGAATTTGGTATGAAAGAACGGTTTTTCCATATTGAGTTCTTCCGTGAGGGGGACGATTATATTACCATCGAGTACAATAACCGCCCTGCAGGTGGTTTTACCATTGATGTTTATAACTTTGCTCATTCCTTGGACCTTTATCGTGGCTATGCAGCTATTGTCGCAGGAGAGGAGTTCCCGGCGTCAGACTTTGAAACTCAGTATTGTTTGGCTACTTCTCGCCGTGCAAATGCTCACTATGTTTATTCAGAAGAGGATTTGCTTGCCAAATATAGCCAGCAGTTCAAGGTTAAAAAAGTCATGCCAGCTGCCTTCGCGGAACTTCAAGGAGATTACCTGTATATGCTGACCACTCCGAGTCGACAAGAAATGGAGCAGATGATTGCAGATTTCGGACAACGTCAAGAATAAGAACTATCGGATTAAGGAAATTAACTCCCTTAATCCTTTTGTTTTGTCTGATAAAAAATAAGAGCATCCCAACAAGGTAGCTATCATAAAACTTGTTCGATAACTATTTGAAGCAGGATTAGGTGGTCAGAAATTAAATTTTAATATTTCAATTGAGTCATAGTATTGTGTTTGCGTATCCTTAAATCAGCTAAAAGGATCCATGACGACACCTATACGATATAGTTTTCAAGATACCAAACAAGTCTATTAATATTCAATGAAAATCAAAGAGCAAACTAGGAAGCTAGCCGCAGGTTTCTCAAAACACTGTTTTGAGGTTGTGGATAGAACTGACAGAGTCAGTATCATATACCTACGGCAAGGTGAAGCTGACGTGGTTTGAAGAGATTTTCGAAGAGTATAAAATATTCAGGTGACGCATAGATATAGTTAATTGAAGCTTTGTTTGAAATCTGATAAAATAATGATATTACTAAGTTTTAAAAACTAAAGAAAAGGGAAGATATGATTACAGGCGAATTAAAAAATAAAATCGATCAGCTGTGGGAAATTCTTTGGACAGAAGGAAACGCAAATCCTTTAACAAATATTGAACAGTTGACTTATCTCTTATTTATGAAAGATTTGGATAGTGTCGAGCTTGGACGTGAAAGTGATGCTGAATTTCTAGGGATTCCTTATGAGGGAGTTTTTCCAAAAGATAAACCTGAATACCGTTGGTCAACTTTTAAAAATATAGGAGATGCTCAGGAAGTTTATCGTTTAATGACTCAGGAGATTTTTCCGTTTATTAAAAATCTCAAGGGGGATACAGATGATACAGCCTTTTCACGATATATGCGAGAAGCTATTTTTCAAATAAATAAACCTGCTACGCTTCAAAAGGCAATTTCTATCTTAGATGTTTTTCCAACTAGGGGATTAGATGTAGATTTTGATAATGACAAACAAAGTATTACTGATATCGGAGATATCTATGAATATCTGTTATCAAAATTGTCGACCGCAGGTAAAAATGGACAGTTCCGTACACCTCGTCACATCATCGATATGATGGTTGAGTTGATGCAACCGACTATCAAAGATATCATCTCAGATCCCGCTATGGGTTCTGCTGGCTTCTTAGTATCTGCTAGCCGTTACTTAAAGCGTAAGAAAGATGAATGGGAAACCAATACAGATAATATCAATCATTTTCATAATCAGATGTTTCATGGAAATGATACGGATACGACTATGTTGAGACTTGGGGCGATGAACATGATGCTACATGGAGTAGAAAATCCACAAATCAGTTACCTTGACTCGCTGTCTCAAGATAATGAAGAAGCCGATAAATATACTTTGGTTTTAGCAAATCCTCCTTTTAAGGGCTCACTTGACTACAATTCAACCTCTAATGACCTTCTTGCAACCGTAAAAACCAAAAAAACAGAATTACTCTTTCTTTCTCTTTTCTTGCGAACTTTAAAACCAGGTGGACGAGCAGCAGTTATCGTACCTGATGGTGTCCTTTTTGGTTCGTCTAAAGCTCATAAAGGAATTCGTCAGGAAATTGTAGAGAATCATAAGCTTGATGCTGTAATCTCAATGCCTAGTGGTGTGTTCAAGCCTTATGCTGGAGTTTCAACTGCTATTCTCATCTTTACAAAAACTGGTAATGGTGGTACTGACAAAGTCTGGTTTTACGATATGAAAGCGGATGGTTTAAGTTTGGATGATAAGCGACAACCGATTAGCGACAATGATATTCCAGATATTATCGAACGCTTTCATCATCTTGAAAAAGAAGCAGAACGTCAGAGAACGGATCAATCTTTCTTTGTTCCAGTTGCTGAGATAAAGGAAAATGATTATGATTTGTCTATCAATAAATATAAAGAGATTGAGTATGAAAAAGTTGAGTATGAACCAACAGAGGTCATCTTAAAGAAAATCAATGATTTAGAAAAAGAAATTCAAGCTGGCTTGGCTGAATTAGAAAAATTACTCAAGTAGGGAGGTGGCTGTATGAAAAAAGTGAAGTTGGGGGAAGTCTTATCTCTAAAAAAAGGAAAGAAAGCCACTGTACTTGCTGAACAAACAACTCTAAGCCAACGTTATATTCAAATAGATGATTTAAGAAATAATAATAATTTAAAATTCACTGAAAGTTTAAATATGACTGAAGCACTCCCAGATGATATTCTAATAGCATGGGATGGTGCTAATGCAGGAACAGTTGGCTATGGGTTATCGGGAGCTGTTGGTAGTACAATTACGGTCTTAAAAAAGAATGAGCGATACAAAGAAAAAATTATATCAGATTACTTGGGAGTCTTTTTGGAAAGTAAATCGCAGTATTTACGAGATCATTCAACAGGTGCAACTATTCCTCATTTAAACAAGAATATATTACTTGATTTACAATTAGAATTGCTAGGTATCGAAGAACAAGAGAACATTATCTGTATTCTTAATACGATTAAAAGGCTTATTACTAAAAGAAAATTTCAGTTAGATGAACTAAACTTGCTCGTCAAATCCCGATTTAACGAGATGTTTGGGGAAAATAAAATATTTGAAAGCATTGATAACTTATTTGATATTATAGATGGTGATAGGGGCAAAAATTATCCTAAATCAGATGAGTTGTTTAGTGAGGAGTACTGTTTATTTTTAAATACAAAGAATGTTACTAAAAACGGATTTTCATTCGATACAAAGCAATTTATCACTAAAACAAAGGATAAATTACTTCGAAAAGGCAAACTTGAGCGTTATGATATAGTCTTGACAACAAGAGGTACTGTTGGAAATGTAGCGTACTACGATGAATTAATAAAATATAAACATTTACGTATAAATTCAGGTATGGTAATATTACGTCCCAAGACACCAAATCTAAATCAGAAATTTATTATCCATGTTTTAAGGAATAATAATTATAGTCGAGTGATATCAGGAAGTGCTCAGCCTCAGTTACCAATTACAAAATTAAAAAAAATACTTCTCCCCCTCCCCCCACTAGCCCTCCAAAATGAGTTCGCAGACTTTGTAGCCCTGGTCGACAAATCACAAGTTACAATTATCATGCAAGAAATGTTACCTCTTTTAAATAATGAACAATTACTAGCGTTGAGAGAGAGTTTAGAACATCATCTAGTAGACGGAAAAAAGCAGCAGAAGTATTCGAATAATAACCTGTTGCAACTATTTATTACCGCCAAGCAGGTAGAGGGCTGTAGCTCAAAAACAATTCGTTATTACCAGAGGACGATTGAAAACTTGTTTAATGCTATTAAAGAGTCTGTGACACAACTCACAACAGATGATTTAAGGAGTTATTTAGCAAATTACCAGTCTGAAAAGGATTGTAGTAAGGCAAATTTAGACAATATTAGGCGTATATTGTCTTCTTTTTTTGCTTGGCTTGAGCAAGAGGAATATATCATTAAAAATCCCATTCGACGGATAAAGAAAATTAAGACTGAGCAAAATGTGAAGGAAACTTATACTGATGAACATTTGGAAATTATGCGTGATAACTGTGAAAATTTGAGAGATTTGGCAATAATAGACCTACTAGCATCGACAGGTATGCGTGTAGGGGAGCTTGTACAGTTGAATCGTTCAGATATTGATTTTGAAAACAGAGAGTGTGTTGTCTTTGGTAAAGGAAAGAAGGAGAGACCAGTATATTTTGACGCTCGGACGAAAATTCATTTAAGAAATTATCTTAACGACAGAAAAGATAGTCACCCTGCTCTTTTTGTAACGCTAGTTGGAAAAGCCCAGAGACTTGGAATTGCTGGTGTAGAGATTCGCTTAAGAAAGTTAGGAGACAAACTCGGCATACAAAAGGTTCACCCACATAAGTTCAGAAGAACTTTAGCGACTAAGGCAATTGATAAAGGTATGCCTATCGAACAAGTCCAAAAACTGCTAGGTCATAGCAAGATTGACACAACCTTGGCCTATGCCATGGTCAATCAAAATAATGTCAAGCATTCACACCAAAAATTCATCTCTTAAAAGCAAATCCCGATTTAACGAGATGTTTGGGGAAAATAAAATATTTGAAAGCATTGATAACTTATTTGATATTATAGATGGTGATAGGGGCAAAAATTATCCTAAATCAGATGAGTTGTTTAGTGAGGAGTACTGTTTATTTTTAAATACAAAGAATGTTACTAAAAACGGATTTTCATTCGATACAAAGCAATTTATCACTAAAACAAAGGATAAATTACTTCGAAAAGGCAAACTTGAGCGTTATGATATAGTCTTGACAACAAGAGGTACTGTTGGAAATGTAGCGTACTACGATGAATTAATAAAATATAAACATTTACGTATAAATTCAGGTATGGTAATATTACGTCCCAAGACACCAAATCACAATTGGCAATCCAAAAATCTCTGGAAGAACTTGAAACTTTGAAGAAATCTCTGATGCAGGAGTATTTTGGCTGATATTCTGCCATTGTAATTACGGTAATGATTTGTTATAATACTTCAAAGGAGGAAATCAGATGGTAGTAAAAACAAGAAAACAAGGAAATTCAATCACCATTACGATTCCAAGTGAATTTAATATTCCAAGTGGTGTTAAATACGAAGCGAAATTGTTACCAAGTGGTGAGATTATCTTTACTCCTGAAGAATTGGGGCAGCAGGTTTCTTATGTATCTGATGATGCCTTTGACTTAAATTTAGATAAAATATTTGACGAATACGACGATGTTTTCAAAGCTTTGGTGGAAAAATGACAATCTATCTGACAGAAAAGCAAATTGAAAAAATAAATGCTTTAGCAATTCAACGGTATTCTCCAAATGAGAAAATTCAAACAGTTAGTTCTTCTGCCTTAAATATGATTGTGAACTTACCAGAACAATTTGTCTTTGGGAAGTCTCTTTATCCAACAATTTTTGATAAAGCAACGATACTATTTGTCCAATTGATAAAGAAGCATGTTTTTGCTAATGCTAATAAAAGAACTGCTTTCTTCGTTTTGGTCAAATTTTTACAATTAAACGGCTATCGTTTTTCTGTAACGGTAGAAGAAGCAGTAAAAATGTGTGTAACCATCGCAGTAGAAGCTTTAACTGATGAAAAAATGACAAGCTACTCCAAATGGGTTTCTGAACATTCTGTTAGAGAAAAGGTCAAAAAGTAACCTAGTATGCTGGATTTGAATGAGCACAAGAAAATAAATGAACAGACAATATTAGAATTCTGTAATGCAGAAACTGATATTGTCTCTTTTTATTGATGAATAAGAAAGTGAGAAATTATGGAATCAAAATTTGCTTGTGAGATAGCTATAAAAGTGTGGAGAAATAGCTTGAAATTTAGTATAATATAGCTAAACTATTTGTTTAAAGTGAGAAAAAAATGGGAAATTTTAGCTTTCTTTTAAAAAATGACGAATATGAATCTTTTTCAAAACCTTGCATTGAAGCTGAGAATATGATTGCTACATCAACTGTGGCTACTGCCTTTATGGCGCGTCGTGCTTTAGAGCAGGCTGTCCATTGGATATATAGTCACGATTCATATTTAGAAGCTCCCTATCGTGCTACTCTATCTTCTTTAGTATGGGATGATGATTTTAGGGATATCGTAGATTCTGAACTCCACAAGCAGATAGTTCTGTTGATTCGGTGGGGAAACCATGCTGCTCATGGTGGTGAAATTAAGGAACGAGAAGCGATTTTAGCTTTGCATCATTTGTATCAGTTTGTTAATTTTATCGATTATTGTTACAGCAATGAGTTTGTGGAGCGTTATTTTGATGAGAAGTGCTTACCACTTTCAGCAAACATCAAATACCGAGAAACTCTACAATCTATGATAAAGTTACAAGACAGTTTACCAGAACTGCCTGATTTTCATGAACAGATGGCTGCTCAGTCCGTAGAAGTTCAAGAGACTTATACTGAAAAACGTGAGACTGCAGCGCAACGGCAAGATGTGCCTTTCCATATTGATCAATTATCTGAGGCAGAGACAAGAAAGCTCTTTATTGATATCGATCTCCGTTTAGCAGGATGGATATTTGAAGAAAACTGTCGTGTTGAGATAGCCGTTGATGGTCTCAAGCACGGTTCAGGAATTGGTTACTGTGACTATGTACTTTATGGTAAAAATGGGAAAATTTTAGCGATTGTGGAGGCTAAAAAAGCCTCTGTCAATCCAGAAGTAGGGGAAGTACAGGTCAAAGAATATGCTGAAGCTTTGGAGAAACATATCGGCTATCAGCCAATTTGCTTTATTACAAATGGGTTGAAGCACTATATACTTGATGGTCCGAACCGCCGCCAGATTGCAGGCTTTTACTCTCAAGAAGAATTGCAATTAGTGATGGATAGACGTCATCTTCAAAAACCGCTTGAGGATATTTCTAGTAAAATTAGGGACGATATTTCCGGGCGTCACTACCAAAAACATGCCATTGCAAGCGTTTGTGAAGCTTTCTCTAATCATCGTAGACAGGCACTTTTGGTTATGGCAACTGGGGCGGGGAAAACTCGTACAGCAGTTTCTCTAGTTGATATCTTATCACGTCATAACTGGGTAAAAAACGTTCTCTTCTTAGCCGATAGAACTTCCTTGGTTAAGCAAGCCTATGATTCGTTTAGAAAATTACTCCCAGATCTTTCCGTTTGTAACTTCTTAGAAGATAAAGAAGGAGCTCAATCAAGTCGTATGGTCTTTTCAACTTATCCGACCATGATTGGAGCGATTAGTGGTCAAGAAGAAGTAAATCAACGCCCTTTTACTGTTGGGCATTTTGACCTTATCATAATTGACGAATCTCACCGTTCTATTTATCAGAAATACAAGTCCATTTTTGATTATTTTGATGCAAGAATTGTAGGCTTAACAGCTACTCCGCGTCAAGATTTAGATAAAAACACCTATGGATTCTTTAATTTGGAGAATGGGGTTCCAACATATGCATATGATTTGGAAGAGGCTGTTAAAGACGGATATTTAGTAGCCTATCATTCTATCGAAACCAAACTGAAACTACCTACGGATGGTCTACATTATGATGATTTGTCCGAAGAAGAAAAGGAACATTTTGATAGCAAATTTGAAGACAATAGCTGTGAAAAAGATATTGATGGGAGTGTATTTAATTCCTTTATTTTCAATAAAAGTACAGTAGAAATTGTTTTAAATGAACTCATGACAAGAGGAATTCAGACAGCCTCGGGTGATGAAATTGGTAAAACTATTATTTTTGCTAAAAATCATGATCATGCGGAATATATCAGAGGTATTTTTAACAACCGCTATCCTGAAAAAGGGAGCGACTATGCTCAGGTGATTGATTATAGTATTAAGCATTATCAGACCTTGATTGATGATTTTAAAATTAAGGAGAAGTATCCTCAAATTGCGATTTCTGTCGATATGTTAGATACAGGTATTGATGTACCAGAGGTTGTTAATTTAGTCTTCTTCAAGAAAGTACGCTCTAAAACTAAGTTTTGGCAGATGATTGGTCGAGGAACCCGTCTATGTAAAGATTTATTTGGACCTGAGCAGGATAAGGAAAACTTCTTGGTATTTGATTATGGGGACAATTTTGATTATTTTCGTGCAGATCCAAGAGATGGAGAGGGTCGTCACATTGTTTCGCTGACTCAGCGTTTATTTAATATCAAAGTGGACTTGATTCGAGAACTTCAGGGACTCCAATACCAAGAAGATCAGTTTGCGAGAGCATACCGTCAGCAGCTTGTCTCGGAACTTCAAGGTCGTATAGAGAGCTTAAATGAGTTGGACTTCAGGGTTCGTATGGTTTTAGATACAGTTTATAGCTATAGGAAATTGGAAAGTTGGCAGAATCTAACTGCTGTTACAAGTGAAACCATTCAAAAAAATCTCTCTCCGCTTTTATTTGATGAAGATAAAGAAGATGAGATGGCGAGGAGATTTGATTTGTGGTTGCTTCATATTCAGTTGGGGCAACTGACAGCTAAATCTTCCACTGTTCATATTTCCCAAGTGATGAAGACGGCTAGAGCTCTTTCTGCTATTGGCAATATCCCGCAGGTTTTTGAGCAGGCTGAAATTATCAGGAAAGTACAGGAGCCTGAATTTTGGAAAGAAGTTAACTTGTCTGATTTGGAAAAAATTCGTCTTGCTATTCGAGATTTATTACAGTTTTTGGATAAAACAGACCGTAAACCCTACTATGTTAACTTTGAAGATCGTATACTCTCCACTGTTCACGAGACCACAGCATTTTTGCAGGTCAACGATCTTCGGTCTTACAATGAAAAAGTTGAGCATTATTTGAAAACTCATCTGGATGAGGAGTCCATTTCTAAGCTATACCATAATAAAAAGTTGACATCTGATGATATGCTTGCACTTGAAAAATTGCTTTGGGAAAAATTAGGTAGTAAAGCAGACTACCAAAGTCATTATGAAAATAAGGCAATTCCGAGATTGGTTCGTGAGATTATTGGCTTAGATAGAGAGTCTGCCAATCGTATTTTTTCTAAATTTTTGTCGGATGAGAATCTTAATGCCAGGCAGATTTCATTTGTAAAATTGATTGTAGACTACATTGTAGAAAATGGTTTTTTAGAGACGAAAGTGTTAACGCAAGAGCCGTTTAAATCTTATGGTTCTGTTCAACTACTCTTCCAACACCAACTACCAGTACTTCGTAATATTGTTCAAATCATTGAACTTATCAATAATCGAGCTGGAGAAGCGGCTTAAATTCTAAAGTGATTGCCATGCTGAGACTCATTTAAAATTAAAAAGAGTAGAAATTTATGCTATATATGAGAAGTTTTATTAGGAAGAATGTCATCGTTTTCCTAGAATACAGTATCAGTTGTTAAGTGGTTGATAAATTTCAAAGTAGATACTTGTACCACGATGTTTGTTGATCGAGTTATTAACAAAAGAGCTACTTTGATTTTAAAGAAATAGAAAACAAAAAGCTGAGCAAGAATTCAATTGCAGGAGAAAATGAAATAATACTCAATGAAAATCAAAGAGCAAACTAGGAAACTAGCTGCAGGCTGCTCAAAACACTGTTTTGAGGTTGTAGATAAGACTGACGAAGTCAGTAACCATATATACGGCAAGGCGACGTTGACGCGGTTTGAAGAGATTTTCGAAGAGTATAAATCTTCTTAGGATAAAGCAAAACGCATAGTATCAAGGGTTTTCAACACTTGATACTATGCGTTTTCTGATGTTAAAGACTTTCTACCAGGTTTTTTAAAAGCATAATTGTTAGTTGTAGTCATTTATTATTCTTCAAAGAAAAATGGTGGGGCGAATTTTTTCAGTTCTTCAAAGCACTTTTGAGCAGTATCTGCATCTTCACAGATGATAAGACAGACATCATTACCACAAAGGGTAGCGATAGCGTCAGGGAAGCTCAAAGTATCAATGATAGAACCAAAGGATTGAGCCAGTCCAGGAAGGGTTTTTAGTAGGACTTGGTGTTGAACTGGGCGCATCCAGACAAGGGCGTCTTCCATGTAGAGTTCGAGACGTTTTTCCCATTTTGAGATGGAACCATTGTTAAGAACATAATAAGCGCTATCTTCTTCGCGGACTTTTGATAGGTTCATATTTTTGATGTCGCGTGAGAGGGTTGCCTGGGTTACTTGAATGTCGTTCTCAGCAAGAAGGGCTTGCAACTCAGCCTGTGTATGAATCTTGTTTTTTGTGATAAGAGCGCGTATAAGTTGGTGGCGGTGTTCTGATTTATTCATAATAATGTAACTCCTTTTAGCAAGGTAAGGTAAGCATGGACTGAGCGAGGTCGACAGTCAAGTGGTAGTCTGTATTGTCACGGATGGTGATTTCAAAGTCAGTAGTATAGAGGACTAAACGGAGAGTGTCTCCTTCTTTTAGCTTGTAAATAGTTGGCTGCAGTTCAAATTGAACGTCCATCCATTCATCTGCAGTAATATCCTCTACTAACAGTAAATCATTTCTATTTTGTAAATTAAGGTAACCTTTTGTCACGACTCGTTGTGCCTCTGGTCTAAATGGCAATTCACAGAGATTTTCCAACATGTGATAGCGACCGTTGTCAATGGTTCTAGCACTTAAAATAGCTGGATAAGGTTGTAGGTATTTATTTTGCCCAAATTCTAGCAGTTGGGCAGATAAGAGCCCCTTGTTTGTACTGGATTTGATACGAAGATTGAGCTGAGCGCGACCGTTTAGGTGGAGATCTTTAGTCACAGGAAGGTTAATAGTAATCTGATTAGCTTTCCCTTGATAGAGCTCTGTATTGAAGATTTGGTATGTCTTACCATAGCGCTCAAAATCCTTATCTGGGTACTGGTTTTGAATAGCTTGCTCTTCTTGACCAAGTGAGAAGGTTTCACAGTTTTCTTGCCCACCGAAGTTATCAAGTGATAACCAAGTCTGTGGAGCTGTATTGTCCTGCCAGATAACAGTAGGAAGTTGAAAGTCTGTTTCCTGTCCTAGTAATTTCTTGGTCAATAAGGCATTTATGGACTCACGGAAGTCAATTGATTGCCAATTGTTCATGTAAACATGGGCACCATTATGGAAAAAGAGATGCTTGTGTATATGAGTAGGAAGAGCATGGAACATCTGGTAAACATGAAGTGGTTTGACATTCCAATCCTGAGAACCATGAGTAAAGACAACCTCTGCCTTTACTTTATGGGCATTGAGCAGATAATTGCGGTCATGCCAAAACTGATTGTAGTCCCCAGTTTTTCGGTCTAGCTGAGCTTTCACTTTTTCTAAGTCAGCTTGGTGAGCTTCATTGCCACGGATATAGTCGCCAGCTAAGAGATTACGAGAATAGGTTAACTCAGCAAGGGAGTCAAAGTCCTCACCTGGATAACCACCTGGGCTAGTCACCAGACCGTTTTCACGGTAGTAGTTGTACCATGATGAAATTCCTGCCTCGGCAATGATAACTTCTAAACCATCGACTCCTGTAGTCGCAAGACCATTGGACATGGTACCTAGATAGGAAAGTCCTGTTGTAGCAACTTTTCCGTTTGACCAATCAGCCTTGACTTGACGCTGGCGCGTGTGATCAGTAAAGGCACGGCAACGGCCGTTAAGCCAATCGATGACATTTTTATAAGCCTCGATTTGCTGGTAGTCTCCATTAGTCATGAAACCTGTCGAGTCTTTGGTACCAACACCTGAGACATAGAGATTGGCAAAGCCTCTCGGAAGGAAGTAGTCGTTTAGTGTATAGCTAGAGTTGATGTGAGTTAGCTTTTCCTCAGCCTCTGCTATAAGCTCAGCTTTACCTTGGGGTTGGACGAGATTTAGTTGAGGTTTCTCTAGCTCAATCTTGTGAGGAAGTTTAACCTCAAGCTCGCCCTCCATCTTGTAGAGAGCCTTGTCACTAGCCTTGTCATTGGTTCCCTGATGATAAGGGCTGGCTGTCATGATGGCAGGGATTTTTCCATCAAAACGAGGGCGAATAATGCTAACCTTTACTAGGTCTGATAGCCCTTTTTGGTCAGTATCGACACGAGACTCAACGTAAACGACTTCACGAATGACATCCTGGTTAGAAAAAGTAGCCAAACTCTTGCCGTTAAAGTAGTGGTAGTCATTATCCTCCGGAATAAGACCATCACTAACAAGTTGGTCGATAAGAGTATTTCCTTTTTTGGTGCGAGTATTGAGTAACTGATAGAGATTTTCAATCAAGTCACCATATATAATGGGAAATCCAGTTTCTTTACGAAAAACGTCACTATCTTCGAAGTCAACCAAATAAGAAAAGCCTAAAAGTTGAAAAGCAACAGTATAAAAAATATCTGCTGTCAGTTCATCTTCTGATTGAAAAAATGTCAGCAGGTCTGTTTTTTTATCAGCTGCTAGGATAGAAAGTGGGTAGTTGGTGTCTTGATAAGTGAAAAAGAAACGACGTAAAAAGGTTTCAAGTGAGTCTTTGTGATTGGCTGTATTTTGTAAATCAAAGCCACATTTTTTTAGTTCAGATAAGACATTTTCTTTTGGAAAATTGATATAACTATATTGATTAAAACGCATAGAACCTCCATATAGAATGACAGTTAAGGTTATTATATCAAAAAAAAAGCAGAAAGGGAATTGTTAACTTCAAAAGGAAATAATCCAATAAAAATGAATAAAGTACTAAATTCAATATAGAGAACAGAGTAACAATAAGAATAAATAGATAGGGTATAAAAGTTCTAGGAGATTTATATTATATGCTTTCTATTTTTATATACAATATAGTATAAATATAAAAATGATGACAAAAATACAAATGAATAGAAAATAAATTAGTAAGCTGATGAAATTTTTCTCAAGAGAAGCCATTTATAGGTGAAAATGGTATAATATAGTGAGAAGGATAGAGGAGAAGTGTAAATTGATCGCACAACTAGATACAAAAACAGTCTATAGTTTTATGGAAAGCGTCATTTCGATCGAAAAGTATGTGAGAGCAGCTAAAGAATACGGCTACACTCATTTGGCTATGATGGATATTGACAATCTTTATGGCGCTTTCGACTTTCTAGAGATTACAAAAAAATACGGCATTCATCCTTTGCTAGGGCTTGAAATGACAGTGTTTGTAGATGATCAGGAAGTGAATTTGCGCTTTTTAGCTCTATCTAGTGTGGGCTATCAGCAGTTGATGAAGCTTTCGACAGCCAAGATGCAGGGGGAGAAAACTTGGTCAGTCCTGTCCCAGTACCTGGAGGATATCGCGGTCATTGTGTCTTATTTTGATAGAGTTGAGTCTTTAGAACTAGGCTGTGATTACTATATAGGGGTTTATCCAGAAACACTAGCAAGCGAATTTCATCATCCTATCTTACCTCTTTATCGGGTCAACGCTTTTGAAAGCAGGGATAGAGAAGTTCTTCAAGTTTTAACAGCGATTAAAGAAAATCTACCGCTCAGAGAAGTTCCCTTGCGTTCGAGACAAGATGTCTTTATATCAGCAAGTTCTTTAGAGAAACTATTCCAAGAGTGTTTTCCGCAAGCTTTGGACAATTTAGAAAAGCTTATTTCAGGTATTTCTTACGACTTGGATACTAGTCTGAAACTGCCTCGTTTTAATCCAGCTAGACCAGCAGTAGAGGAGTTGAGAGAGCGTGCTGAACTGGGGCTTGTTCAGAAGGGGTTGACTAGTAAAGAATATCAAGATAGACTAGACCAAGAATTGTCTGTTATTCATGATATGGGCTTTGATGATTATTTCTTGGTTGTTTGGGATTTGTTGCGTTTTGGACGATCGAATGGCTATTATATGGGAATGGGAAGGGGTTCTGCAGTAGGCAGTTTGGTTTCTTATGCCTTAGACATCACGGGGATTGACCCAGTAGAGAAAAATCTGATTTTTGAACGCTTTCTTAATCGTGAACGCTATACCATGCCTGATATTGATATTGATATCCCAGATATTTATCGTCCAGATTTTATCAGATATGTTGGTAATAAATATGGTAGTAAACATGCGGCACAAATCGTTACTTTTTCAACCTTTGGAGCCAAGCAAGCTCTTCGAGATGTCTTGAAACGCTTTGGTGTGCCAGAGTATGAATTATCTGCAATTACTAAGAAAATCAGTTTTCGTGACAATCTTAAGTCGGCCTATGAGGGCAATCTCCAGTTTCGTCAGCAAATCAATAGTAAGTTAGAATACCAAAAAGCTTTTGAGATTGCTTGCAAGATAGAGGGCTATCCAAGACAAACCTCTGTCCATGCGGCTGGTGTTGTAATTAGTGACCAAGATTTAACCAACTATATTCCTCTAAAGTATGGTGATGAAATTCCACTGACTCAGTATGATGCTCATGGAGTTGAGGCTAGCGGACTTTTGAAGATGGACTTTCTGGGACTACGAAATTTGGCCTTTGTCCAGAAGATGCAAGAGTTGCTTGCTGAAATAGAAGGTATTCACCTTAAAATTGAAGAAATAGATTTGGAAGACAAAGAAACGTTAGATTTATTTGCCTCTGGAAATACAAAAGGTATCTTTCAATTTGAGCAACCTGGTGCTATTCGCTTGCTCAAACGTGTTCAACCAGTCTGTTTTGAAGATGTCGTAGCAACTACTTCTCTAAATCGACCGGGTGCTAGTGACTATATCAATAATTTTGTGGCAAGAAAGCATGGGCAGGAAGAAGTGACTGTTCTGGATCCAGTACTGGAGGATATTTTGGCTCCAACCTACGGCACAATGCTCTATCAGGAGCAGGTTATGCAGGTTGCCCAGCGATTTGCCGGATTTAGTCTTGGGAAAGCCGATATTTTGCGTCGGGCTATGGGGAAAAAGGATGCCTCTGCCATGCATGAGATGAGGGCTTCCTTTATTCAAGGTTCATTAGAAGCTGGTCATACTGTGGAAAAAGCAGAGCAGGTCTTTGATGTTATGGAGAAGTTTGCAGGCTATGGTTTTAACAGGTCACACGCCTATGCCTACTCAGCCTTGGCCTTCCAGTTGGCTTATTTTAAAACACATTATCCAGCCATATTTTATCAGATTATGTTAAATTCTGCCAACAGTGATTACTTAATAGATGCACTTGAAGCAGGTTTTGAAGTGGCGCCTCTGTCCATCAACACGATTCCCTATCACGATAAAATTGCCAACAAGGCCATCTATCTAGGTTTGAAATCCATTAAAGGAGTCAGTAATGATTTAGCTCTCTGGATTATTGAACATAGACCTTATTCTAATATTGAAGATTTTATAGCTAAATTACCTGAGAATTATCTGAAACTTCCTCTGCTAGAACCTTTGGTAAAAGTTGGTCTTTTCGATTCATTTGAAAAAAATCGTCAAAAAGTATTTAATAACTTAGCTAATCTATTTGAATTTGTGAAAGAGTTGGGAAGTTTGTTTGGAGATGCTATTTATAGTTGGCAGGAATCGGAAGATTGGACGGAACAAGAAAAATTTTATATGGAACAAGAGCTTTTAGGGATAGGTGTCAGCAAACATCCACTACAAGCTATTGCAAGTAAGGCTATTTACCCGATTACCCCAATCGGAAATTTGTCAGAAAATAGCTATGCTATTATTTTGGTTGAAGTTCAGAAAATAAAAGTGATTCGTACCAAAAAGGGTGAAAATATGGCCTTCTTACAGGCAGATGATAGTAAGAAAAAATTGGATGTCACTCTCTTTTCAGACTTATATCGTCAGGTTGGACAGGAAATAAAAGAGGGAGCCTTCTACTATGTAAAAGGAAAAATACAATCACGTGATGGCCGTCTGCAAATGATTGCACAAGAAATAAGAGAAGCAGTTGCTGAACGCTTTTGGATACAGGTGAAAAATCATGAATCGGATCAAGAAATTTCACGTATTTTAGAACAATTTAAAGGCCCAATCCCAGTCATCATCCGGTATGAAGAGGAACAGAAAACCATCGTTTCTCCCCATCATTTTGTAGCTAAATCCAATGAATTAGAGGAGAAATTGAATGAAATCGTTATGAAAACGATTTATCGCTAAAAATACGGAAAATAGAAGAATTTTCAACGTAAATGTGGTATAATCAGTAAGAATGTTAAAAGAAAAAGGAGCATAACCAATATGAAACGTATTGCTGTTTTGACTAGTGGTGGAGACGCCCCTGGTATGAACGCTGCCATCCGTGCAGTTGTTCGTCAAGCAATTTCAGAAGGAATGGAAGTTTTTGGTATCTATGACGGATATGCTGGTATGGTTGCCGGTGAAATTCATCCCCTAGATGCAGCTTCAGTAGGGGACATCATTTCTCGTGGTGGTACTTTCCTTCACTCAGCTCGTTACCCAGAGTTCGCTCAACTTGAAGGGCAACTTAAAGGGATTGAGCAATTGAAAAAACACGGAATTGAAGGTGTAGTTGTTATCGGTGGTGACGGATCTTACCACGGTGCTATGCGTTTGACTGAACATGGCTTCCCAGCTATTGGTCTTCCAGGTACAATCGATAACGATATCGTTGGTACTGACTTTACAATCGGTTTTGACACAGCGGTTACTACTGCCATGGACGCTATCGATAAGATTCGTGATACATCATCAAGTCACCGTCGTACTTTTGTAATCGAAGTTATGGGACGTAACGCTGGTGATATCGCTCTTTGGGCTGGTATTGCAACTGGTGCTGATGAAATCATCATCCCTGAAGCAGGCTTCAAGATGGAAGATATCGTAGCAAGCATCAAAGCTGGTTATGAATGTGGTAAAAAACACAATATCATCGTCTTAGCTGAAGGTGTGATGTCAGCGGCTGAATTTGGTCAAAAACTTAAAGAAGCTGGAGATACAAGCGACCTTCGTGTAACAGAACTTGGACATATTCAACGTGGTGGTTCTCCAACTGCGCGTGACCGTGTTTTGGCGTCACGTATGGGTGCACATGCTGTTAAACTTCTTAAAGAAGGTATCGGTGGTGTTGCGGTTGGTATTCGTAACGAAAAAATGGTTGAAAATCCAATTCTTGGTACTGCAGAAGAAGGGGCATTGTTTAGCCTTACTGCAGAAGGTAAGATTGTGGTTAACAACCCGCACAAAGCCGATATTGAGCTATCTAGCTTGAATAAGAGCTTGTCATAATTTACAATTTAGTTAATAAGACCAAAAAGGTCATATATATAAAGGAGTCACAAAAATCATGAACAAACGTGTAAAAATCGTTGCAACTTTGGGTCCTGCGGTAGAAATCCGTGGTGGTAAAAAATTCGGTGAGGACGGATACTGGGGTGAAAAACTTGATGTTGAAGCTTCAGCTAAAAACATTGCTAAATTGATTGAAGCTGGTGCTAACACATTCCGATTCAACTTCTCACACGGCGACCACCAAGAACAAGGTGAGCGTATGGCAACTGTTAAACTTGCGGAAAAAATTGCAGGTAAAAAAGTTGGTTTCCTTCTTGATACAAAAGGACCTGAAATCCGTACAGAATTGTTCGAAGGTGAAGCTAAAGAATATTCATACAAAACTGGTGAAAAAATTCGTGTTGCAACTAAACAAGGAATCAAATCAACTCGTGAAGTGATTGCGTTGAACGTTGCTGGTGCTCTTGATATCTATGATGATGTTGAAGTTGGTCGTCAAGTTTTGGTTGACGATGGTAAACTTGGTCTTCGTGTGGTTGCTAAAGATGATGCAACTCGTGAATTTGAAGTTGAAGTTGAAAACGATGGTATCATCGCTAAACAAAAAGGTGTGAACATCCCTAACACTAAAATTCCTTTCCCAGCTCTTGCTGAACGCGATAACGACGATATCCGTTTCGGTCTTGAACAAGGTATCAACTTCATCGCAATTTCATTCGTACGTACTGCAAAAGATGTGAACGAAGTTCGTGCAATCTGTGAAGAAACTGGAAACGGACATGTTCAATTGTTCGCTAAAATCGAAAACCAACAAGGTATCGATAACTTAGACGAAATCATCGAAGCAGCTGATGGTATTATGATTGCTCGTGGTGATATGGGTATCGAAGTACCGTTCGAAATGGTTCCAGTTTATCAAAAAATGATTATCAAGAAAGTCAATGCTGCAGGTAAAGTTGTTATCACTGCAACAAACATGCTTGAAACAATGACTGAAAAACCACGTGCAACTCGTTCAGAAGTATCAGACGTATTCAACGCTGTTATCGACGGAACTGACGCTACAATGCTGTCAGGCGAGTCTGCAAACGGTAAATACCCACTCGAGTCAGTAACTACAATGGCTACAATCGACAAGAACGCTCAAGCTCTTCTTAATGAATACGGACGTCTTGATTCAGATTCATTTGAGCGTAACTCTAAGACAGAAGTAATGGCTTCTGCTGTTAAAGATGCTACTAGCTCAATGGATATCAAATTGGTTGTAACTCTTACTAAGACAGGTCATACTGCACGTTTGATTTCTAAATACCGTCCAAATGCTGACATCTTAGCATTGACATTTGACGAATTGACAGAACGTGGCTTGATGTTGAACTGGGGTGTTATCCCAATGTTGACAGATGCTCCATCTTCAACTGACGATATGTTCGAAATCGCTGAACGTAAAGCGGTAGAAGCAGGTCTCGTTGAGTCAGGCGATGATATCGTTATCGTTGCTGGTGTGCCAGTAGGAGAAGCTGTTCGCACAAACACAATGCGTATCCGCACAGTACGTTAAGAAAAATATAAAAACCTATCATATCCAGCTTTCTAGCCTGTATGATGGGCTCTTTTTTTGTCCAGGGGGCAAAAAGGGGGCAAGACTTTCATAATGGATTGATACTCTTCGAAAATCAAATTCAAACCACGTCAGCGTCGCCTTACCGTATATATGTTACTGACTTCGTCAGTTCTATCTACAACCTCAAAGCAGTGCTTTGAGCAACCTGCGGCTAGCTTCCTAGTTTGCTCTTTGATTTTCATTGAGTATGAAATAAGATATGCATAAATTGATTAGAAAGTCAAATGAATTTCTACAAATGTTTTAGCAATCGCAATCTACTTGTCTAGATTCGATCTGATATATTTTCGATTTAATGATATGGTATTTAAAACCTCCAAAGTAGCTTGCTCCATTCTTTTACCTACGTGAGTCTAGATGTTATTTACTGTTTTAGCGTTTTTGTGTTCTACTCTAACCATTATAGCATTCTTCTCAGCTAGTGTACTAAGGAGTGTGTGCCTGAAAATATGGGAACTAAGGGGCTGGTTTATCGGTTTCTCTAGTTTAGTATTTGCCTTTTGCAAAGTGATCTTAAATGCCTTTCTCTAAATTTACATATCACTATTGTTTAATAAAATCTAATCTATTTTAGGTCACTTATTCTTTTTTTGAAATGTAGAATGAACTTTTTCAAAGTTTTTCGAATCTTTTAAAATCTGTTTGTTTTATATCGCCATTCTCCCCCTTTTTTAATTCTCCCTATATAGCCTGACAACTTTTCCGATGGTACGAATATGGTTGCTTTCGTCTAGGTGGATGTCGGAGTATTCGGGATTGAGTTTTTTTGAGGTAGCCTTGGCGGAGTTTCTTGACATAGTTAGTGCCGTCTACTTGGAAGATGCCGATGGTATTATAGTCAATCTGTGGGGTATTCTTGATAAATAGGTAGTCGCTGTTTCTTATCTTTGGCTCCATGGACTTGCTGACGACATAAGCGATTGGGTCGTAGTCGTCTGGGATAATGGAAACTCCATAACTAAATCGTCGTCCTGCATCAAGCGGCTACCTGCAGAGATAAACTACCTAACACGAGAGTAAGTAGTCTGTCTGTAGTCGTCCAGTCTGATGATTTTTACGATACTTCGTTTTTCTGATCATACAGTTGCCTCTCGGCATAGGTCAGAACTTTACCTTGTCTGGGTGGTGCCCGTTGGTCGTAGATAGATTGGATATCGCTAGGAGAATCCTTTTGAACTGGAGGAAAGAGGGCATCAATCAAGCTACTGAATACTTTAACTAAGTCAAATATAGTATTTTTCTTAGTAGACCTAACCCTTTTTTCATAATTTCTAATGGTGTTTTTACTTATACCTATCTTAGTACCCAATTCTTATTGAGTCCAACCATTACTAGTCTATATTGTTTTATAGTTGATTGAGTTTGGAATAGTACGCTGTAGCTGCTAAAACATTTCTAGGAATTAATTTGCCTTTCCTAATAGAGTTGTTCATATCTTATTTCAATCTACTATATTTTTCACCTCTAACAATCGCAATCTCTTCTTTATCCATGAACGAAAACGCTTTCTATCTTTGTAAGTAAAGCATCACACGAAATCCACGAAAATGAAAACCTTTGTTGTGTTTTCGTAAAAAATTTGTTGACAGAGCACGAAACGCCTACTATAATTAAATCAAGTTTAAGGAAATAACAAAAAAACAAATCGGAGGGAAAGACGATGAACACATTAAATGAGAAAGTAATCAATATCTGTAAAGCAGTAGTTAAAGAAACTTTAATCCAAGACATTTAGGAGAAAGAAATGAAGAAATCAAGAAAATTAGCCACATTAGGAATCTGTTCAGCCTTGTTTTTAGGCTTGGCTGCTTGTCAACAACAACATGCTACTTCTGAGGGGACGAATCAAAGGCAAAGCAGTTCAGCGAAAGTTCCATGGAAAGCTTCATACACCAACCTAAACAACCAGGTAAGTACAGAAGAGGTCAAATCTCTCTTATCAGCTCACTTGGATCCAAATAGTGTTGATGCATTTTTTAATCTCGTTAATGACTATAATACCATTGTCGGCTCAACTGGCTTATCAGGAGATTTCACTTCCTTTACTCACACCGAATACGATGTTGAGAAAATCAGTCATCTCTGGAATCAAAAGAAGGGCGATTTCGTTGGGACCAACTGCCGTATCAATAGTTATTGTCTTTTGAAAAATTCAGTCACCATTCCAAAGCTTGAAAAGAATGACCAGTTGCTTTTCCTAGATAATGATGCGATTGATAAAGGAAAGGTCTTTGATTCACAAGATAAGGAAGAGTTTGATATTCTATTTTCGAGAGTTCCAACTGAGGCAACTACAGATGTCAAGGTTCACGCTGAAAAGATGGAAACATTCTTCTCACAATTTCAATTCAATGAAAAAGCTCGAATGCTGTCTGTAGTCTTGCACGACAATCTGGATGGCGAGTATCTGTTTGTAGGCCACGTTGGGGTCTTAGTACCTGCTGATGACGGTTTCTTATTTGTAGAGAAATTGACTTTCGAAGAGCCCTACCAAGCGATTAAATTTGCTAGTAAGGAAGATTGCTACAAGTATTTAGGCACCAAGTATGCGGATTATACAGGCGAGGGACTGGCTAAGCCTTTTATCATGGATAATGATAAGTGGGTTAAACTTTAATAGTGTTATGATATGACAGTAATCTTAGGATTTTTATTTCTATTTTTGATGAGTTGGTGGGTTATTTCAATCGTTAATAGCCAGAAACCACGCAAAAATGAAACATTTATTGGCTATATCCAAAGATACGATATTGATGGGAATGGCTATCAATCATTACCGTGTCCTCAGAACTGAGAGGAGTTCTTGAAATCGTAAAACTACTTTGAACAAGAGTTACTTCAACCCATTGGCTCCGACGGATTAAGTTGCTTTCGTGAACACCAAAATCAGCCGCAATTTCTTCATAAGTGCGGTATTCTCGCACATATTGAAGAGTGGCCATAAGAAGGTCTTCTAGGCTTAATTTAGGTTTTCGTCCCCCTTTTGTGTGTTTAAGTTGATAAGCAGTTTTTAATACAGCTAACATCTCTTCAAAAGTGGTGCGCTGAACACCAACAAGACATTTAAATCGTGCATCAGTTAGTTGCTTACTTGCTTCATAATTCATAGAACTACTATACCATATTTTGTTTCGCAGGAAGTCTAATGCTAAAATCTTATCAGTGAGAAGATTTCTTAAAGTTTATTCTTTGTAGTTTCATCTGTATTAGTACATAATTTAACTTAGAGAAAATAGGAGGACTAATCGAATGGAATTAAAAGATTTTACAGAAAAAGAACAGGAAATGATTAAGAAAAGGCTTACAATGTCTAATATTAGTGACAAAGAAACTACTGAGAAGATTCTGGCGCTAGTACCACAAGACTTGATTAAGCGAATCCCGTTTTTTGTCAGAAAACATGCTACAACACGTACGATTAAACGCATTTCAATTGAACACCCTGAACTCTACGCTGTAGCTCAAACAAGTGGTGAGATTCCAGAAAAAAAACGCGAAGAATTGCGTCAGATTATCACAACTATCTTTGAACAAAAGATGAATAAGCATAGTATTAAGTAGAGAATGAAAAAATATTTTATTGGCGGTTTGGGAAGCAATGCCTATCATAGCAAGGATTTTCTTTAAGAACTAGATTCGCAGGTCTATTTTCTAAATCCATATGAAAAGCATCTTCGAGATGAAACAGAATTGAAATCATGGTTTAAAAATGAGATTGTAGAGGAAGAATCTATCTGTCTGATAGGTCATTCTATTGGAGGCGATTTAGCTCGTTATTTCGCATCGGAATTTGAAGAAGTAAAGAAACTGATTCTTTTGGATGGTGGCTATCTAGATTTAGATAAGATTTTACCTTTGGATACAGAGTTAGAGGAAACTAAAAATTATATCAAATCTCAAATTATTTCGGACTTAGATGTTCTTACTTCTAAAGAAAAATCTGAAGCAAAGCATTGGTCAGAAAATATGGAGAAAGCTGTAAGACAGTCCTATCACTGGAATGTTGAGTATAATAGATATGAGTTGGCTATAAATTATGAAAATATAGAAGCGATACTCCGCCTACGGAGAAAAATACAAGCTTTTAAGAGAGAAGTGGGAGATACCTTGTTTATTAGTCCTCGCTATCCTAATGAAGCTACATGGAGAGAGGAAGCCCTAAAAGAATTGCCAGACTATTTTGATACTATTTTTTTAGAAAACTTTGGCCATGAGCTTTATACTCAAGCACCTAAAGAAATCGCTAGTCTAATGAATGAGTGGCTCGCTTATTTTCTATGAGCTACTTGTATTGCTGGAAATGGTATAAGATGAAAATCTACAAGTCACTAATTTTCATATAACCAAAAAACGAACAGGCTCTTTTTCTGTTATTCAGAAGAGAACTTGTTCGTTTTTATCTTGATTTTCTTAAAAAGCTCTATATACATAGGGATTTTCTGGTTTATCGACTTTGGTAAAGCTGTCGATTTCCAAGGTTGGAAGGTTTTGTTTGAGTTCTTTATGGTAGTGATTGACCAGTTTTCCTTTGGCTGAAATCCAAGTGTTGTTTTCATACTGCCGGGTATTGCCCTTGGTCAGCAATCCATAGACACCAGAATCTGCGATACAGTGGATAATGCCGAATCGGAACAGAAATTGACTATTGGCATGACTGGGGTCGTTATAGACAAAGCCTGTAAACTGGATTGTCTTGCCCTCAAACTCATCTGGATAGTCGTAGATAGCCTCCATGACTTCCATATAGTTTTCATTAGTGATCTGAATGCTATCTTGGGATAAGTATTTATCCGCCGCCGTTCGCATTTCTTTTTCATAGGCTGATTTTGAAAAATAAGAACTGGTATCTGGTTTCAAATATTGGCTTGTCGTCCCTTCGCTTGTCTGAATGGCTAGATCCGTTCCTTCTGATAGGGGGAAATGATAACCTTTAGCAGAAACGGTCTGAGAATCCAAGCTAACAGTTGGGAAAGTTAAGCCGATGACAAGTGGAATAGCCAGAAGAGAAATACTCGTCATCTTGGCCAATCGGCTGTTCAGATGACTGTGGGTTTTGACTTGCTTCATCCAGATATACAATTGAACAATTGCCAAGATAAAGGAAAGCACCATGGAGATATAGGCCAGATAGGAATAGTGCATGTTGATGTACTGGTTTAGTTTGCCCGACAGATGGAGGTAAATAGTCAGTTCAAAATAGCCAGCTAAAACTAAAAATCGAATCATAGGATGACTCCAATCAAGAGAGAATAGGCTAAAACGACCAGAGTCACAATCGTAATGAAGTGACTAATAAATCGTGCTTTCAAGTAATTTTTCATCATGAGAATATTTTTGATATCCAGCATTGGGCCAATGACGAGAAAGGCCAGAACTGGTGCCAAACCGAAACTCGAGAGTAGAGAAGCACCTATAAAGGCATCCGCCTCACTACAGAGCGAAAGAAGAAAGGCTAAAAGCATCAAGAGCAGGATAGCAAAAAGAGGAGTCGCACTGATAGAGGTCAGAATCCGAGTCGGAACGTAGACCTGTATTATAGAAGCAAAGAGGCAGCCAAATACCAAATAACGCCCCGTATCAAAAAATTCATCAATGGCCTGCACAAAGACTTGAAAAACTTTTTTTGCAGAACTCAAGTAAGAAAAATCATGCTCATGACAAGCCAGACGATTTTCTTTCTGAATCGGTTCTTGCCAGAAAAATCCTAGAAAAATTCCTAGTATTACAGCCACAAGAATGGAACCCAGAGCTCGTAATAGTGCGACATGGAAGGAGTTGCCAAAGGCAGAATAGGTCGCAAAAAGAACAATGGGATTGATAACAGGTGCTGTCACAAGAAAAGGAACGGCCGTGTAACTTGGAACCTTTTTTTCCAGAAAACGATTGATGATGGGGACGATTCCACATTCACAAGAAGGGAAAAGTATACCGACAAAGGTCCCAAAAAAGATTCTCCCCCAACGATTTCGAGGGAGAAAATGATAAACCTTGTCAGGTGTGATATAAACTTCAATCAGCCCTGAGACAATGCTTCCTATCAGAACGAAGGGAAGGGCTTCAATGATAATGGAGAGAAAAATGGCTCCAGTTTGAAGTACACTAGATGGGAGTTGTTGAAAAGCAGTCATCTAGTTTTTCTTTTCTGCTTTGACTTTTTTCTCTTTGTCATCAGGGAAAGTAACTTGTTTCAAATCAGGGAGTTTAGCAAACTCTTCAAACATCTTGTCCAAGTCGTCTCGTTTTGTAAATTTGACAGCCATAGGTGTACCTCGATTCTAAATTCTACCTCTATTATACTATTATTTTGCGGAAAAGGGAGTTTTTTAATTTGTTTTCGATAGTTGATACTCTTCGAAAATCTCTTCAAACCACGTCAGCTTCGCCTTACCGTAGTACGGTTACTGACTTCGTCAGTTCTATCCACAACCTCAAAACAGTGTTTTGAGCTGAC
>ERZ1023198.52-NODE-52-length-24860-cov-20.495061_pt1 | contig 24860 bp, 27 predicted proteins | sample MGYA00380442_ERZ1023198 | MGnify/ENA primary metagenome ERZ1023198 (study PRJEB33173, sample SAMEA4830331) | metagenome | study: EMG produced TPA metagenomics assembly of the PRJEB25223 data set...
GGAATCTTTAAGGTACTTGATTTATGCCATATAGCATTGTCCATAACGAGTAAAAAATAATCATCTGGATAAGCTTGTGAAAGCTCTTCTAAAAAGGCGTTCATCCACTCAGTATTACATCCACCAGCTCTTAAGAAAAATGATTCGCCTGTATAGGCATCAACAGCTCCATAATAATAGCGAAATTCTCGTATATAGTGACTGTGGACATGTGGACCTACTCCTATTGGAGACCAACAAGATCCCAGTTTACTGATTCTACCGAAATCAGCCTCATCTTGGTACATCAAGCGAACCTTATGAAAAGGTCTACTGGTTTTAAAGCGCTTTCTTGTCTTCTTGAATTGAGATTTTATTTTTAGACGCGACAATGGTTTGAGCGTCTGCTTTCTTAGGATGTTCTGGACGTGGCATAATATTTCGCCAACCATGGCGCTTCAACAGTTGATAGAAGGCATCACGTGTGTAGGAACGACCTAACTCCTTTTTATAAGCCTGAAATGAGGCATCAATTGTAACAAATTCTCCTGTCTCTGCAGCCTTCAAATGGCGAGCAAGAAAGGCTTTCTCTTGCTCAACCGTCATATATGCATGGTTACGACCACCACGTGTTTCTTGAAGGAGAGAGTCGAGTCCGAACTCCTCATATTTTTTACATTTCGCCAAATCGTTGTTTGATTACAGTCTAAAAGCTCTATAATCTCTTTATAAGATTTGCCCATCAGACGAAATAGAACGATTTGAAGGCGTTTATGATATTTAGCTGTACGAGAGTCTTTTAAAAGTGTTTTGATGGTTTTGATTTCTTCTTTAGTTGATTTCATATTACTATTGTATAATGCTTTTTGATTTGAGTCTAGTATTATACTCTTCGAAAATCTCTTCAAACCGCGTCAGCTTCGCCTTGTCGTATAGATGTTACTGACTTCGTCAGTTCTATCTACAACCTAAAAACAGTGTTTTGAGCAGTCTGCAGCTAACTTTCTATAACAAAATGAAATAAGAACAAGACAAATCAATCAAGACAATCAAATCGATTTCTAACAATGTTTTAGAAGTAGATGTGTACTATTCTAGTTTCAATATATTATAGTTTGCTCTTTGATTTTCATTGAGTATTAGTTCAATATCTAAAAAAAGAACCTTGCCAAGCAAGATTCTTTTAGTGTCTAACTTAAATAATTGTTCTTCTGGGAACTAAATCGAATTAAGCTTCGATTTCTGTAACCATACCTGAACCAACAGTACGTCCACCCTCACGGATAGAGAATGTAGTACCTTGTTCTACGGCGATTGGGTGAATCAACTCAACGTCGATTGTCACGTTATCACCAGGCATTACCATTTCAGTACCTGCTGGAAGTTCGATTGAACCTGTAACGTCAGTAGTACGGAAGTAGAATTGTGGACGGTAGTTGTTGAAGAATGGAGTGTGACGTCCACCTTCTTCTTTAGTAAGGATGTAGACTTCACCTTTGAATTTAGTGTGTGGGTTGATTGAACCTGGTTTAGCGATAACTTGTCCACGTTCGATTTCATCACGTTGAACACCACGAAGAAGGACACCTACGTTATCTCCAGCAAGACCTTCGTCAAGTTGTTTACGGAACATTTCAACACCAGTAACAACTGCTTTTTGAGTTTCTTCTTTGATACCAACGATTTCGATTTCGTCGTTGACTTTAACGATACCACGGTCGATACGTCCTGAAGCAACTGTACCACGTCCAGTAATTGAGAATACGTCCTCGACTGGAAGAAGCAATGGTTTGTCAGTGTCACGTTCTGGTTCTGGGATATACTCATCAACTGTGTTCATCAATTCCATAACGATGTCTTCGTATTTAGAGTCACCTTCAAGAGCTTTAAGTGCTGAACCTTGGATAACTGGAAGATTGTCACCTGGGAAGTCGTATTCTGACAATAGGTCACGGATTTCCATTTCAACCAATTCAAGCAATTCTTCGTCGTCAACCAAGTCAACTTTGTTCATGAAGACGATAAGGTGTTTAACACCAACCTGACGTGAAAGAAGGATGTGCTCACGAGTTTGTGGCATTGGTCCGTCAGTTGAAGCTACTACAAGGATAGCTCCGTCCATTTGAGCAGCACCAGTGATCATGTTTTTAACGTAGTCCGCGTGTCCTGGAGCGTCGATGTGAGCGTAGTGACGTTTTTCAGTTTCGTACTCAACGTGCGCAGTGTTGATAGTGATACCGCGTTCGCGTTCTTCTGGAGCAGCATCGATAGACGCATAGTCTTTAGGTTGGTTAACTGATGAAGGCAAGCGACGTGCCAAAACAGTTGTGATAGCTGCAGTTAGGGTAGTTTTACCGTGGTCAACGTGTCCGATAGTACCAATGTTAACGTGTGGTTTACTACGATCGTATTTTTCTTTTGCCATTTGAGTAAAAGCCTCCAATAAAATATATTTTATAGATAGACAGTAGGCAATACAGTCTAACTTTCCTTACTATTTTATCAAATTTCAGCTAAATTGCAAGTGTTTTACAACGTTTTTGTGAATTATTCTTGGTAAAAATTTAACTAATTAATAGAAAGTACTAAATAGACTTATCCTTCAAGGAGTTTTCAGCATTATCCATCCACTCACTTGCTGAAAATGTAAACAGTCTCTGGTTTATATAGTAAAATGAAACAAGAATAGGGCAAATCGATCAGGACAATCAAATCGATTTCTAACAATATTTTAGAAGTTGAGGTGTACTATTCTAGTTTCAATCTACTATACAACCTCAAAACTGTGTTTTGAACAACCTGCGGCTAGCTTCTTAGTTTGCCCTTTGATTTTCATTGAGTATAAAATTGCAGATAAAACGATAACAATCATAGGACTCAGCAGAGTCAATGTAGGTCGAAGAATAGCCCCCCTAATCGCTTATTTTATAGCAAAATGAAATAGAAACTGAACATTTTGTTGAGGAAGGTAAATCAATTCCTCACAATGTTTGAGAAAGAAGGGAGGACTATTCCAACTTCAACCCACTATAAAGCAGACTTACAAGATAGGGAACCCATCTCCGATAATATTCCGATAATATATAGTAGAATGAAAACTGCACAATTTGATTGGAGAATTCAAACCAATTTCTCACAATGTTTTAGAAACAAGGGTCTATTATTTCAACTGCAACCTACTATAGTCCATTGAAGCTGGAATAGCCCACTGAGACTTCTAAACCACTGCTGGAGAGGAGTTTGTTTAGAGTTTGTTTAGAGTTTGTTTAGAGTTTCTTTCATTTCCCTAAAAAATCAAAAAGAGAGAACCAGTCTGATCCTCTCTTACTTATAGATGGTGCTCACTCAAATGTTAAAGGAGCTATTTCTTAGAGATAAAGGAATTTGAATACAGCTACTGCCGCAATTGCTGCTGCAATAGGTGCTACTACTGGTACCCAAGAATACCACCATTTTGAATCGCCTTTATGCTCACCAAGAACTGATTTTGGAAGGAAAGCATGAAGGAGACGTGGTCCCAAGTCACGGGCTGGGTTCAAGGCAGGTCCTGTAGGTCCTCCAAGTGATGTTACCAAAGCCATAACGAGGAATCCAAGTGCCAAGTGAGCCACAGAAAGTCCTGAAGCAGTGTGTGGAGCCACCTGTGCTTTAATAGCCAAGTCAGAAAAATCAACTGTTTGTCCTGCTTCTATTGCCTTTTGTTTCATGAATTGAAGCACTTCAGCACCAAAGAAGTTTTTAGTCAAACCAAGAGCTGCAAAGAACAAAACAAATGAACCAACAAACTCATTAATCAAACCATTGACAGTTGCTGCATAGCGACTTTCTTTTGTACCATGGTCAATACTTGAAATAGTTGAGAAAGTTCCCAAGATGTTATTTGGTTTTTCAGTTTTCAAGTAGAATGGACGGTATGTTGCCACAACTAAGGCTTGGCCAAAGATAGCCCCCAAGACTTGCGCGATAATGTAAGGTACCACTTGTGCCCAAGGGAAAAGACCGCTAACTGCAAGCCCTAGAGTGAAAGCAGGGTTGATGTGATTCCCAGATACGTTACCAAACATCAAGGCTGGGATCATAACCCCCATACCATAACCAACAGCGATGACGATCCAGCCACTTTGGTGACCTTTCGTACCTTTAAGTTCAACGTTGGCAACTGCACCATTCCCAAGAATGATCAAAATGGCAGTTCCCAAAAATTCAGTGGCATACTTCAGTGCCCATGTGAAATCCATTTGCTAGATTCTCCTTAAAATTTTTTAGATATTCCTTATTTTATCAATTTTTACCCTATTTAGCAACTGATTTCTGGAAATATTTTTAAAAAAATAGGATTCATAGTTTCCCAGTTCAACGTACTTGTAAGCGTTTTTATTCTTCACAAAAGACCTCATTCTCAAAACCAGGAAAAAGCCCACATCTGTGATCTTTTCCTTGTTCCTAGATTCTAAAATCTATTATTTTTCATCTTCTTTTTTCTTGAAGAATCCTAATCCTAGACCAGCTAACAAGGTCATGATACCAGCACTAGCCAAGGTAGCATTAGCTTCTGTACCTGTGTTTGGCAATTCCTCTCTCTTACCTGTCTCATAAGTCGGAACTTCTGGGTCTGGATTCACTGGAGTTTCAGTTTTTGGAGTACCTGGTTCTGGAGTTGGTTTATCTGGTGTTGGAGTCTCTTGATTTGGTAGTTCTGGGTTTGGTGTCGGAACACTTGGATGCTCTGGATTTGGTTGTGGGATTGGTTTTTCTGGAGTCGGTTCACCTGGAGTACCTGGTTCCTGAGGACTTGGAATTTCTGGTTTTTCTGGAGTTGGTTTATCTGGTGTTGATAAACGGTCATACCTTACCGTTATTTCTTTATCACTAGAGTCTGACGTAACTTCTTGTGATTCAACTGTTGGAATATCTGGATCTTTGTACTTGTCAATCTTACCAGATATAACCTCGTCCCAGTTTCCTGTTGTCCATTCACCGTAGGTTACAACTCCCGTGACCTTGTTCTCAGTTTTTGTACGGCTTAAGGTTACAGGTTGAACAACATCTTCTTTTACATTTTGGTTCGTAACTTTATCAACGTAATGAATGATACGCGTTATAGTCTTCGTCTCAGTAGAGGTTGCTGTTTTGGGAACCACTGTTTCCTCAACATTCTCACGGTAGTAATAGTCAACTGTTGCACCGTCTTCTGGTACGCATTTGCAGGAGTTGCTACCAAGGTGTATGTTGTTTTCCTTGTGATAACTCGGTCTTCTTTGTCCTCAGTTGTTGTTTTCCCTTCAATAGTTTTTGATTCTGTGGTATACTCAGAACCTATCGCTAAATCAGCTTTTATAACAGACTCTGCCAACTTCTCTTGGCTACCTTCTTTATAGTAATTGGCTGTTACTGTAGCAGTGGTTGGCGCTTCGCTTTCTCTATAAACTAAGGTCACTGTTCTACCTTCGCTTACAATATTCCCAGTTAAACTTGCAGAATTTGTATCTGCTTCTTTAAAAGTATAATATTTTCCGTCAGTAGTAGTCATGCTACTGAGTTTTTTATCTGTGACATTATAGCTGGTACCAATCAGTTGTTTTTTATTGGTAATGTAGGTTCCGTCACTTTCTTTTTCTCCAATTCCAGTATCATTTTTCAATGATAGCAAACGCCCTTGTTCATCAACATAGCGAACTTTCACATTTTCTGAGATTAGTTCTGCCAATTCTGAGGTTTTTTTCTTTTTCTTGATTTCTTCGGTTATTTTCCCTTTCTCTTCTTCGGGAATATTTAGTTTTGGAATGATTTTTTCAACAACGGTTCGTGATGGTTCCACAGTATCTTGGATGACTGAAAAGTCAGCTAGAATTGGGAGATTATACTGAACACGGTGACTTTGAGTGTTTACTCCTACTCTTTCATTATTCTCTGAAAATACTTGTACGGTATAAGAAACAACATCTTTTCCTAATAGAACATCCCCAGTAGAGAAATAGCCGCCTTTTCCTAGTTTGCTATCTCCAGAGCCCACTTCTTTCCTAATCTTATCAGATAGTTTTTTACCAGTCAGTACATTCGTTCGCACAATCCCTTTGTCTACCCCTACAAAGTGGGAGAATTTTTTGAACTCTTCAGAACCAGATCTAGCCCAACCATTATTAAGGGCATTTGCTTTTGTATTTGTATTCTCTCTCAAAGGTTTGGCGATTAGAATTATATTCATCGGCGCTTAGAGTTGCTGCTATATCTGACTCTTGAATACCAACTTCCTTACTACCATTTCTAGCGGCAGTATATGTGTATTTATCTGTTTCTACTTCTAGCTGATTATCCTTAACATGATAGGTAATTTTCTCCTGGTATAAGAGTCTTCAGTAGTTTATATGCTCTGTCATCATCTTTAGCTTTAGAAGCAGCTGAGTTTAGCCAAGTTGGGGTATTAGGAGTATCTTTATCAGCCTGTTTCAAGACATTATTCAAGTCATTTGCTAGCCTATTGGTTATCCTCACTGTGAAAGTTTTCTTCCAGTCTGAACCACTTTTATTAGACTTAGATATGCTCATGAAATCCTGGTCAACATTCAACACAATATCGCCTTGTTTTTTAGCATCTTCCGTTGCTTCTGCTTCAAATTGATTATGGAGTTTTTGTTGCTCTGGTGTATAGTTTTTTTATTTACACGATTTAATGTACTATTTTTTATTTTAGTATTAAGAACTCCATTAATACGATTTTTAAATTCTGCTTCAAAAAATCCCTTAATTTGTTGGTGCGCAAGTTCAACATTCAAACCTTTCTTATACAAGTCTTCATTCTGAACGATTTCGGCTACACGGTGAATGGTTTGATCGTATACCGTCTTCTCTTAACCAGCAGTATCCTTAGTTTTAATGACTACTCGATAGGTTCCTTTAGAACCGTTATAGTCATCTAGTTTTAAAAAAGCATTCCAAACATTCAAAAATAGTTGGAACTTCCCTTAATAAATCCGTCACTTTCTTTTTCAAGATAGCCCAAGCTTGCTCAATAGGATTCAAATCCGGTGAATAAGGTGGTAGAGGTAAGAAAAAGTGTTTATCTTGGATGCAGAGTTCATCCAAAATGTTCTTGGGATGAAAACTAGCATTGCCCATGACAATAACATGAGGTGTCTTCAAAGCAGGTAGGAGTTGCGTTTTGAACCACTCCACAAAGAAATCGCTTGTCATGCTTTTCTTGTAAATCATGGGAGCTATAAACTCTCCGTCTACTTGTCCTGCAACAATTGAAGTTCGCTCAAAACGACGTCCGCTAATCTTTTCATAGACTTTCTCCCCTCTAGGAGCCCCTGCATAAGGACGATAGAGGTAGCGGTCGATTCCTGTTTCGTCAATATATACGATTGGTAAATCTTTTAGGTTATCCAAAATATCAAGAAACTCAGCGACTTTCTCTGACTCTTGTTCCTTAAAGATCGTCATCTTTTTTTAAAGTGACCTTAATCTGCTTTAAAGCTGCCCATACTGAAGGAACAGCACAATCAAAATGTGCCGCAATTTCCCGTAAAAAAGCATCTGGATGAGCCTCTACAAAGGCTTTCAATTCTTCTAAAGGGATCTTACGCTTTTTGACGACTCGCTTTTTCCGCTCTAAGTTCCTTTGTTCACGTCTTTCTTTTCCCACGTGAAGAGAGTTCTGACGCCAACACCAAAAAACTTTGGCCGCCTCGACATGTCTGTGCCCTCCTTTGATGGAATCTAATGCTCCTTGTTTAAAATCAGTATTATATGCCATAGCTTTATTAGACCATGCTTATTTTAAACTAAGCAACTATATCAACGTTTTGTTATGAGAAGACTTACTTTTTTTACTGAAATTGAATTTTTCCTAGCCTCAACATCATATAACCCCAAAATTCAATCTGACCTGGTTTGAAGAGATTTTCGAAGCAGATAAGGTTTTACTAAAACTAAAAAAAATGATATAATCAAACTGATTAAATGTTTTAAAAATAAAGGAGAATTTGAATGTCTTACCAAGAAAATTACCAGAAATGGGTTGATTTTGTGGAGCTTCCTGACTACCTTCGTCAAGATTTGGAAAATATGGACGAAAAAACTAAGGAAGATGCCTTCTATACAAATCTTGAATTTGGTACTGCAGGTATGCGTGGCTTGGTTGGTGCTGGTACAAACCGTATCAACATCTACGTTGTTCGCCAAGCTACTGAAGGATTGGCTCGTTTGATTGAGTCAAAAGGTGGAAACGAGAAAGAACGCGGTGTAGCAATTGCCTACGATAGCCGTCACTTCTCACCTGAGTTTGCCTTTGAATCTGCGGCAGTTCTTGCTAAACACGGCATCAAATCTTACGTATTTGAAAGCCTTCGTCCAACTCCAGAACTATCATTTGCAGTTCGTCATCTCAACTGTTTCGCAGGTATCATGGTCACAGCCAGCCACAACCCTGCTCCATTTAACGGTTACAAGGTTTACGGTGAAGACGGTGGACAAATGCCTCCACACGATGCGGACGCTTTGACTACTTATATCCGTGCAATCGAAAACCCATTTGCAGTTGAAGTTGCTGATGTGGAAACTGAAAAAGCTTCTGGCTTGATTGAAGTTATCGGCGAAGCTGTTGACATAGAATACCTTAAAGAGGTTAAGGACATAAACATCAACCCAGCCTTGATTGAAGAATTTGGTAAAGACATGAAGATTGTCTACACACCACTTCATGGTACTGGTGAAATGTTGGCTCGTCGTGCTCTTGCCCAAGCAGGATTTGACTCTGTTCAAGTTGTTGAAGCGCAAGCAACTGCTGACCCAGACTTTTCAACTGTAACATCTCCAAACCCAGAAAGCCAAGCAGCCTTTGCCCTTGCTGAAGAACTTGGTCGTCAAGTTGGTGCAGATGTTCTTGTCGCAACTGACCCAGACGCTGACCGTGTTGGTGTTGAAGTTCTTCAAAAAGATGGTAGCTACCTCAACCTTTCAGGTAACCAAATCGGTGCTATCATGGCTAAATACATCTTGGAAGCTCACAAAAACGCTGGAACTCTTCCTGAAAATGCCGCTCTCTGCAAATCTATCGTTTCAACTGACTTGGTAACGAAGATTGCTGAAAGCTACGGCGCAACTATGTTCAACGTCTTGACAGGTTTCAAATTTATCGCTGAAAAAATCCAAGAATTCGAAGAAAAACACAACCACACTTACATGATGGGATTTGAAGAAAGCTTCGGTTACTTGATTAAACCATTTGTACGTGATAAAGATGCCATCCAAGCCGTTCTTGTCGTTGCTGAACTTGCTGCCTACTACCGTTCTCGTGGTTTGACACTTGCTGACGGTATCGAAGAAATCTATAAAGAATATGGCTACTACGCAGAAAAAACAATCTCTGTTACTCTTTCAGGTGTCGATGGTGCTGAACAAATCAAAGCGATTATGGCTAAATTCCGCAACAATGCTCCAACAGAATGGAACGCAACAGCTATCACTGTCGTAGAAGACTTCAAGGCACAAACTGCTACTGTTGCTGACGGTACTGTTACAAACTTGACAACTCCTCCAAGTGATGTGTTGAAATACACACTTGCTGACGGTTCATGGATTGCCGTTCGCCCTTCAGGTACAGAACCAAAAATCAAGTTCTACATTGCAGTTGTAGGGGAAACCAACGAAGAATCACAAGCTAAGATTGCTAACATCGAAGCAGAAATCAATGCATTTGTAAAATAAAGACCTATAAAAGATGAGACCAACCAACCTCATCTTTTTTCGTATCAAATCTAAGCAATTTTAGAAACTTTATGGCATACTAGACTTATCAATGAAAGCGAGGTAATCTCATGGAACAATTTTTAGATAACATCAAAGACCTTGAAGTCACTACAGTTGTGCGTGCGCAAGAAGCTCTTGATAAAAAAGAAACTGCAACCTTCTTTATCGGTCGCAAAACTTGCCCTTACTGCCGTAAATTTGCAGGTACATTGTCAGGTGTCGTAGCTGAAACCAAAGCTCACATTTACTTCATCAATAGTGAAGAACCAAGCCAACTCAATGATTTGCAAGCATTCCGCTCACGCTATGGAATCCCAACTGTACCAGGTTTTGTTCATATTACAGATGGACAAATCAACGTCCGTTGCGACTCTTCAATGTCAGCACAAGAAATCAAAGATTTCGCAGGATTGTAAAAAATCAGCTAACAAGTCTTAAAATCACAAAAACGCATAATGTAAGGTGCAAAAACCTTGATATTATGCGTTTTATTGTTCCTAAAACAGTTACATCAGTATTTCATTACAGAACATTTTAATTTTGGAAGTCAAATCAATTTTTAACAATGTTTTAGAAATCACAGTGGGCTATTCCATATTCAATCGCTATTATCGTTTTCCTAGATTACAAAAAAACTACGTTTTGCTAATCAAAACGCAGTTTCAGCCACTATTTTATCTTACTATCCTTCTTTTACTTCTTTGGTTGCTACATCTTCTCCAAACCATTTTTGGCTGATTTCTTGGAACTTGCCGTCCTTGTAAAGACTAGAAAAAGCTTCATTTATCTTCTTAACCAAGGTTATATCTTCCTTACGGGCTCCAACCGCAAAAGCTTCTGTTTCTAGTCCAACTGTAAAGACATTATAATCGTTTAAAACACCTTCTGCTTCTAAATAATAGTTTGCATAGACACGGTCAATCAATAGACCATCAATTCGATCGTTTTTCAAATCAATCAAGGCTTCATTAAAGGTTTGGTATTGATTCGCTTCCTTATTAGCGACAATATTCTTCAAAATTTCTGGATTTGCTTCAAAGTCCGCATAACCAGATGAACCAGCTTGAGCTCCTAATGTCTTTCCAGTCATATCCTTTGCAGTCGTGATACCAGATGATTTCTTCGTAACCAATACCTGCTCATTCTTCATATATGAGTTACTGAAAGCAACCTTTTCACGGCGTTCGTCTGTAGCGGAATAGCCATTCCAAATCAGATCAATCGTTCCTTTTGTCAATTCAGCTTCTTTCAAATCCCAATCAATCGGTTGCCAATTTACCGTGATTCCGTATTTTTCAAAAACAGCTGTAGCTAAATCAATATCAAATCCTGCATAAGAACCATCTTTCTGAGCAAATCCCATTGGAACAAAAGTACTATCAAATCCAATAGTAATAGACTTGTTAGACTGGTACTTTGACCAATTATCTCCACTAGTTTCGCTAGAATTTTTCCCACAAGCTACTAAGAACAAAGCAGTCATCAGACTGACTAATACAAGCATCCATTTTTTCATCCATTTTTCCTCCTATTTAGGTTCTACTTTCAATAATACATCTGCGATATTTTCAGCAAACTGCAAATCATGGGTAACCACAATCTGGGTCATCCCAAGTTCCCTATTTTGCAAGATTAGCTTCTCCACTTCCAAACGTAATTCTGGATCCAGGGCAGAAGTTGGTTCATCGTAGCCAATGATTTCTGGGTCAATCATCATAGCACGCGCCAAAGCCACCCGCTGCTTTTGCCCACCAGATAGTGAGAAAGGATAGGCCTCTGCGTGTCCTCCTAGTCCTAACTGTTCCAAGAGTCCACTCGCCTTCTTCTCAGCCTCTTCCTGCTTCATTCCCATGGTCTTCACAGGCGATAAGGTCAAATTGTCCAGAACTGATAAATGAGGGAACAGTTGAAAATCTTGGAAGACAAATCCCAGTAGATTGCGCTTCTGCAATTCATCCAGCTCTAAAGGTTGTCCATTATAAAAGATTTGCCCTGAATCAATGGTTTCAAGACCTGCAAGCATACGTAAAAGAGTTGTCTTACCTCCACCAGAAGGTCCAACGATAGCCAGGATTTGCTTTTCAGGAATACTTAGACTGAAATTAGACAGGATTTGTTTGTCTCCAAAGTCTTTATTGATATTTCGTAATTCTAACATGGCAGCCTCCTATCTATAATAACTATACTTCTTCTCAACTTTTTTGGAAATAATTGTCACAATCCCAATCAAAATCAAATAAATGGCTCCTGCCAAGAACATAGGAACTAGACTAGCATCGCGGTTAGCAGCTGTTCGACTAGCCAAGATAAGATCTGAAATTCCGAGAGCATAGACCAAAGAAGTATCCTTGACCAAACTCATAACTTCATTAAAGACACTAGGAAGAACGATCTTGGTCACTTGGGGCAAGATAATATAGCGCACTCTGTCAAAAGGGCTAAACTTCAAGACCTTGGCGGCCTCATACTGTCCTCTTGGAATAGTGTCAATTCCCCCACGGAAAATTTCTGCAAAGTAAGCTGCATAGTTGAGAACAAAGGCAATAATAGCTGCAGGAAGGCGGTCTAAACGAATCCCAATACTTGGGAGCACATAATAGATAAAAATCAGTTGCAAGAGTAAGGGGGTTCCTCGCATAACCCAGATGTAAATGTTAATCAGATAATGGAGGGGCTTCCAATGGACTTGCAAGGCAAAGGCAATCAAAACGCCCAAGGGAATCGAAAATAGCAAGACCAGTGCAAAGACCTGTACAGTCGTGCTCGCACCATTCAGTAAACTCGGTAATATCTCAAATAAATAAGACATACTGCACCTCCTAAAAGTAATTGTTCCTATTATAGCATGAATAAACAAGATTACCAAGTATTTTTGTAAAAAGATTCTACCATATACAAATAAAAACCGTAGCTATCAAAAGAGATAAACTACAGTTCTATATGTTTAAACATTCTTACAATCTCTCAAACAGTTCTTGCATTTGCACATCATCTGGAACCAGTTTTAAGTAAGTGTGAGCATGGACTTTTGCTTCTTCAAAATGTCCCAATTCACGCAAGAGATAGATATAGTGTTCCAGAAATTCTGGATTGTCCTTCAAATCTCCTGTCAACTCTTGATAATGCTCATAAGCAGTATCCAAATCGTCCATTTCTTGATAAGAACGAGCAATCATCCACTTGGTCAAAAGATTTTCTGGCTCCTCACTCTGCAAGTCTAGAATATCCTCATAACGCTCCTGCTCCAGATAAATAGTGGCTAAACGAAGCAAGATTTCTTCTGTATCCTCAGCGTCTTCTTTTGCAGTAAGGAGATAATTTTCTGCACCACTAGCATCATGCAATTCATAAGAAAATTGTGAAGCAGCTAGCAAGAGGCGAGTTTCAAAGGGATTTTTCTCTAATCCTTGCTTAGCGATACGCAGGGCTTCTTGAACTTGATGTTCCTTATGTAAAGCCTGACTGTACCCATACTCATAGCCTTCAAAGTCAGGAGAAATGGTATCAAGCTGCTTAAAGTAGAGGGTGGCTTTTTGATATTCTTCTTGATCAAAATAAAGACTGGCCAACTCAAAAGCTGTTAAGTCATCGTATTCTAACTCCAGGGCTTTTTCTAAAAACTCAGTAGCCGTTTCAAATTTCCCTAACTGAGCATAGGCAAAGCCAATTCGTTGATAGGTGGAAATGCCCGTTTGCTCATAAATCGAGCGATTATCTAACTGGGCATAGGCTTGAATAGCCGCTTGGTAATTTTCCAACTCACTATCCAACTCTGCCAAACCCAATATCAAGAGAGAATCCTCTGAGTAGGTCAAGGCCTCCAATAATTTCTCACGTGCCACATCTGTCAAACCTTCCAGCTGGTAAAGGTCTGCCTTCAAAACCAAAGACGAGACATACCAGTCACTGTCAGCTTGGATTTCCTCAAGATAGGTAAAGGCTTCTTCTATTTGACCATCCTCGCTAGCAATTGCAGCTAGATTAAGATGAACCTCTGGAAAATCCTCTACAATTTTCAGGTAAATTTCCTTGGCCTGAGGATAGAAACCAATCCCTTCAAGATAAGTTGCCAACTCATACAGAAGATTACTTGAATCATTTTCTAAAGCTTTGGCGAAATAATGCTCAGCCTTAGTTAAATCTTGCTCCTCCAAAGCCTGTAACATCTGTTGACTATTGTTCACTCTTGACTTCCTCACCCTCTAATTCATATAGACCACTGACTACCTTATACCATTCGAAAATGGCTGAAATGACAACCTTAGCAGAGGCATAAACCGGAATACCAAGTAAAACTCCCCAGATACCAAACATAGATCCTGAAGTTAACAAAACAAAGAGAACATTAATAGGGTGGATGTTTAATTGACTTCCCAAAATCAATGGAGAGACAAAACGGCCTTCAATAGTTTGTTCTACGATAAAGACAATCACTACTTTCAAAAGCATGACTGGACCAGCAATCAAACCCAATACTAGAGCAGGAAGCATGGCTAGAAAGCTACCAAGATAAGGGACCAGATTTAAAATACCAGCAGTAACCCCCAGCGTAACCGCATAGCGTAGACCAATAATCTTGAAGAAGATGATAAACATTACTGCTACAATAATAGCCACTGTCACTTGCCCTCGAACATAGTTGGACAACTGTTGATTCACATCTGATAGAACTTGTCCAACAGGTTCCTTCAATTTTCTTGGAATGAATTGGGTCAAATAGTTACGCAAGCCTTTCCCATCACGCAAGAGATAAAAGAGCATGAAAGGAACGATAATCAAGGCAACAATCACTTGAGAAGCCCCGCTAATAAAGGCACTCACCCAGTTGACTGCCTGAGATGAAACCTTACTTGCCAAAACTGTAGCCTGGCTAGAAAAATTGGTCAAAACTTGCTCTAATTGAGGTCTGAAATCATCTGGCAGGTGCTGGGCTACCAATCCATTAACAATCCTATCTATATCTTCTAAGTAAACAGGAACGTTTCTTGCAAAGGTCAAAACCTGACGTTGCAGATTTGGAATGGCGACTGCCAAGCCCCAAATGATAAAGAGAGCGATAATAACAAAGACAATAGTGATAGCTATAACACGATTAACCTTATGCTTCTCCATCCAATCAACAATAGGATTCAACAAATAATATAACAAACCAGACAAAATGACTGGCAACATCACAACTGCTATAAAGTCTAAAACAGGTGAAAATAGAAAACTAATCTTACTTAAAATAAAAAGATTCAATCCCAATAATAAGGTTACTAAAAATACCGTAATTGCCTTGTTATCTAAAAACCACTTGAAAAACCAAGATAGGCTAAAATGTTTCTCTTTTTGCTCCATAAATACTTCCTTTCTATTGTTCTCTCATTATACCATTTTTGAAACAAAATAACTCTTTTTTAAAGTGCTTACATCTAATTGAATGTCTTTAATTTGCTTGTTTTTGTGATATAATAGTCTTATCTTTACACAGAGGTATAGTAATGAAAGAAACTGTTTATTTTGGAACTTATACACGTCGTACTTCTCAAGGGATTTACAAGGCAGACTTTGATACAGAAACTGGTCAGCTTTCAAATCTAGAACTTTTTGCAGCTGAGCCAAGTCCAACCTACCTTGCCTTTGACCAGCACCAACATTTATACACTGTTGGTAGCCAAGACGATAAGGGGGGAATTGCAGCCTATCAAACTGACGGGACTGTGTTAAATCATGTTGTTGAAGAAGGAGCTCCCCACTGTTATGTTGCTGTCGATGAAAAGCGTGATTTGGTTTACGCAGCCAACTATCACAAGGGACAAGTCCTTGTTTATAAACGCCAGGAAGATGGTAGTCTTCTACTTAGTGATATGGATCAACACAGTGGCCAAGGTCCACATGAAAATCAAGCTTCCCCCCATGTTCACTATACAGATTTAACACCTGACCACTATCTAGTGACCTGCGACTTGGGAACTGACCAAGTCATCACCTATGACCTCGATCAAGAAGGAAAATTATCTAAGCTCTATACCTATCACAGCAAGCCAGGAGCAGGCTCACGCCATATCATTTTCCATAACCACTATAAAATCGCTTATCTCATTTGTGAACTCAATAGTACTATCGAAGTTTTAATCTACGATGGCGTTGGCGAATTTGAACGTATGCAGGTTATTTCAACTTTACCAGAAGCTTACGAAGGCTTTAATGGAACCGCTGCTATTCATCTCTCTAAAGACGGTAAATACCTCTACGCTTCTAACCGTGGCCATGATTCTATCGCAGTATATACCATCCTTGCGGACGGTAGCTTAGAGTTATTAGAAATCGTTCCAACGCATGGTCAGACTCCACGTGATTTTGATTTGACACCCGACCAAAAATTTCTCATTGTTGTCCATCAAGACTCTGACAATGCAACTGTCTTTAAACGTAATTGTGACAATGGTCGTCTAGCAGAACTCTCCAACGACTTCCATGTTCCCGAAGCAGTCTGCATCCGTTTTGCTCCTTAAAACACCATAAAAAATGAACTTGGTATTTTCAAGTTCATTTTTTCTTATAGTCTATTTCCGACATTAATACGGTTAATGGCACGTTGCAAAGCAATCTTAGCACGACGTTCTTGGTCAATCAAATGTTTGTCTTGTGCTTCTTCAATTGCACGTTCTGCACGAAGTTTGGCACGTTCTGCACGACTGATATCGATATCACGAGCACGTTCTGCAGAGTCAGCGACGATTGTGATCATATCATTGGCAATTTCAATAACGCCACCGTTTACTGCAATCCAGTTCACGTGATCTTTATCATCGATACGTTTTACCTTTACTTCATCAACTGCTAAAACCGCAATCATATTTTCATGTCGTGGCAAGATCCCCATCTCACCATCCAGAGTTCGAACCGATACATAGCTGGCATGGTGATCATAGACGAGACCATCTGGTGTCACGATCTGGACAGTTAACTGAGCCATAGGTCACCTCTTAAAATCCCATTTTTTCAGCTTTTGCAATCACATCTTCGATAGAACCTACACCACGGAAGGCATCTTCTGGCAAGTGGTCGTATTTACCATCAAGGATTTCCTTAAAGCCACGTACAGTTTCAGCAACTGGAACATAAGAACCTGGCTGACCAGTAAATTGTTCCGCAACGTTGAAGTTTTGTGACAAGAAGAACTGGATACGACGGGCGCGAGCAACCAAGGTCTTTTCTTCATCAGAAAGCTCATCCATACCAAGGATAGCAATGATATCTTGCAATTCATGGTAACGTTGAAGGACACGTTTTACTTCAGCAGCAACTGCATAGTGCTCTTCTCCAACGATTTCAGGTGCCAAGGCACGTGAGCTTGAAGCAAGTGGGTCAACGGCTGGGTAGATACCCAATTGTACCAACTTACGTTCCAAGTTTGTTGTTGAATCCAAGTGAGCGAAGGCTGTTGCTGGCGCTGGATCAGTATAGTCATCCGCTGGCACATAGATAGCCTGGATAGAGGTTACAGAACCCTTCTTAGTTGATGTGATACGTTCTTGCAATTGACCCATTTCCGTAGCAAGTGTTGGTTGGTAACCAACGGCTGATGGCATACGACCCAAAAGGGCAGATACTTCTGAACCAGCCTGAGTGAAACGGAAGATATTATCGATAAAGAGAAGCACGTCTTGGCCTTCCACATCACGGAAGTATTCAGCGATTGTCAAACCAGTAAGGGCAACACGCATACGTGCTCCTGGTGGCTCATTCATCTGACCAAAGACCATGGCTGTTTTCTCGATAACGCCTGATTCTTTCATTTCCCAGTAAAGGTCATTCCCCTCACGAGTACGTTCCCCAACACCAGTAAATACTGAAATACCACCGTGCTCTTGGGCAATGTTGTGAATCAATTCTTGGATTAAGACGGTTTTACCAACTCCGGCACCACCGAAAAGTCCAACTTTACCACCTTTAAGGTAAGGGGCAAGAAGGTCAATAACCTTGATCCCTGTTTCAAGGATTTCAGAAGAGGTAGACAACTCATCAAAAGTTGGAGCTTTTTTATGAATTGGCTGACGCTCTGCGTCTTCTGTAAAAGGAGCTTCCAAATCAATGGTATCTCCCAAAACGTTGAAGACACGTCCCAAAGTTTCTTTACCTACTGGTACAGAGATTGGACGACCTGTGTCCAATACTTCCATTCCACGAGTCAACCCATCTGTTGATTCCATGGCGATAGTACGAACCATACCATCTCCTAACTCCAAGGCTACTTCAAGGACGATTTTTGTTTTTCTTTCGTCATTTTTGTAGACGACAAGTGCATTGTTAATCTCAGGAAGTTTTTCCCCTGCTGCAAACAAAACGTCTACAACGGGACCGATAACCTGAGCAATTTTACCTGAACTCATCTCCTTCTCCTATTCTATATAAGATACTGTCGGTTCCTAGCTCAACTAGGTCCTAAGTTCATTTTCATACGAGCTGGACTAGAGCCTATTCTAAGGCACTAGCACCTGCTACGATTTCTGTAATTTCTTGTGTAATCGCCGCCTGTCTGGCACGGTTATACTGAATTGTCAAATCATTGATGACTTTCTTAGCATTATCTGTCGCTGTTTGCATGGCTGTCATACCCGCAGCATTCTCAGCTGTCTTGGCATCGATAATAGCACCGTAAATCATACTTTCTGCAAACTGAGGCAACAACTGCTCCAGAATTTCTTCTCGGCTGGTTTCCAATTCAAAAGTCAAGCTGTACTCTTCATCCGCTTCATTTGGATCCAAGTCAACAATCGGAAGCATTTGTTCCACACGCATTTGACTGGTTAGCGTATTGACATGGTGGTTGTAGCAAACATAAAGCTCATCAAAGAGTTCATTTTGGTACATTTCAACAGTTTTTGAAATAATCTTACGAACTTGATCAAAGCTAGGTTGGTCTGCCAAGCCACGTAATTCATAAAGTGGTTGAATACCGCGAGCCTTAAAGAAATCAGCTCCCATCCCACCGATACAGATCATTTCAAAACCTTTACCGTCTGGGTGGTATTCTTCTTTCAACTCCATAACAGCTTTCAAAATAGAGGAATTATAACCTCCAACCAAACCGCGGTCTGAAGTGATAACGATATAGCCTGTCTTCTTCACAGAACGGCTAATCAACATCGGATTAGTTGAAGCACCAGCTCCATTACCATGAAGGATATCTGTCAAAAGTTTACGCACTTTCTGAGCGTAAACTTGGAAGTTGCGAGCAGCTTCTTCAGAGCGACCTAACTTAGCAGCCGATACCATTTGCATGGCATTAGTGATTTGACTCGTATTTTTTGTTGAGGCGATTTTTGTTTTAATATCATTTAGAGACACTGCCATCTGACACCTCTATTCTTATTGGAAGCTAGATTGATTGAGAAACTCTGTAATCGCAGCATCCAAGACTGCTTCTTCTGGCAAGTCTTTTGTATCACGAATGGTTTCCAAAATCTCTGGATGTTGAGCATCAAAGAAGGCATGGAACTCTTCCTCGAAACGAACAATATCATCTACTGGAACAGTATCCAAGAAACCATGTGTCAAAGCATAAAGAATGGTTACTTGTTTCTCAACAGGTAATGGTTTGTGAACAGGTTGTTTCAAGACCTCAACGGTACGACGTCCACGGTTCAACTTAGCCTGTGTTGCTGCGTCCAAGTCAGAACCAAACTTAGTAAAGGCTTCCAACTCACGGTATGAAGCAAGGTCGATACGAAGTGTACCAGCAACCTTCTTCATGGCTTTGATTTGTGCAGAACCACCTACACGAGATACAGATGAACCCGCATCGATGGCTGGACGAATACCTGCATTGAAGAGGCCATCGCCAAGGAAGATTTGTCCATCAGTGATAGAAATCACGTTGGTTGCGATATAGGCTGAGATATCTCCTGCTTGTGTCTCGATAAATGGTAGGGCTGTAATTGATCCACCACCAAGTTCATCAGAAACTTTAGCTGAGCGCTCAAGCAAACGGCTGTGGAGATAGAAAACATCCCCTGGGAAGGCTTCACGACCTGGAGGACGACGAAGCAAGAGCGACAGTTCACGATAAGCTACCGCTTGTTTTGATAGATCATCGTATACAATCAAAACATGCTTACCTTGATACATAAATTCTTCCGCCATAGCAACCCCAGCATAAGGAGCTAGGAAGAGCAATGGAGATGGTTGTGAAGCAGAGGCTGTCACAACGATTGTGTAGTCCAAGGCACCGTACTGACGAAGTGTTTCTACTTGCGTACGAACTGTTGATTCTTTTTGTCCAATCGCGACGTAGATACAGATCATATCTTGATCTTTTTGGTTCAAGATTGTATCAATCGCAATGGTTGTTTTCCCTGTCTGACGGTCACCGATAATCAACTCACGTTGACCACGACCAATCGGTACAAGGGCGTCAATAGCTTTCAAACCAGTTTGCAATGGTTCTGAAACAGACTTACGTTGCATAACACCAGGAGCTGGTGCTTCTACTGGACGAGTTTTATCAGTGTGGATTTCTCCAAGACCGTCAACTGGACGACCAAGCGGATCCACAACACGACCAATCAGACTTTCACCTACAGGGACTTCCATGATTTTCCCTGTACGGCGGATTGTATCGCCTTCACGGATATCTGTAAAGTCACCTAGGATGATAATACCAACGTCTGTTGACTCCAAGTTTTGAGCCATACCATAAGAGCCGTTTTCAAAATTCAACAACTCTCCACTCATGACATTTTCAAGGCCGTGAGCACGCGCGATACCGTCCCCGATATAGGTTACAACACCTGTTTCAGTCACATCAAAATTGGGTTTGAAATTTTCAATTTGTTGCTTAATTAAAGCGCTGATTTCTTGTGCGTTAATTGCCAAAAGAACACCACTTTCTATTTCAAATTTTCTTTAACAACTTTAAGTTGTTGTTTAATACTCACATCAATTGTCTTGTGATTGGCAAAAATGACAAAACCACCAATGAGACTTTCATCGATTTGTTCTTTTACACTCCTTACTTTCAGAGACATTTTTTTCTCAATCAAAGGGAGCAAACGAGTCTTCTGTTCATCAGTTAGAGGATGAGCAGACGTAATCGTCACTTCAAATCGATTTGTTTCTTTTTCAAGTCGGTTCAAGCAATCTACAAGCACATCATAAAAAAGATTTGCTCTGTGATTGTAGGCCAGAACCTGGATAAAGTTTTGTAATAAAGGTGACACAGAATCTTGGAAAAAAGCAATTGTTTTTTCCTTATCCGACTCGTCTACTGCCACTTGTTTTAAAAAAGAAGGCAGACCTGTTTTTTCAACAACTTGCTTGATTTGAGTCAAGTCTGAAAAGATACGGTCTTCTTCTCCTTTTTCAAGTACCAATTGGACAAAAGGCATGCTGTATTTTTCAATTACCTTTACTGTTTTCTTGTCCATTAAGCTTCTCCTAGCTGATCGATATACTGATCAATGAGTGCTTTATGGGCATGACTGTCAAGGTTTTGTGAGATGATTTTACCAGCTAAGCTGATGGTCAAATCTGCGACCTCACCCTTAACACTCTGTAAAGCTTCTACTTTATTTTGAGCAATTTCTTGATTGGCTTTTTCTTTTAAGTGTCCTGCTTCTAGTTTAGCATCTGCTAAGATATTAGCCTTACTTTGCTCAGCTGTTTCCTTTGCATTTTCAATGATTGTCTTAGCTTCTTTACGGCTACCAGCCAATTCATCTTCGCGTTTTTGAGCCAATACTTCTGCTTTTTGACGGGCTTCTTCAGCTCTGTCAATATCTGAAGCAATTTTTTCAGCTCTTTCTTCGAAAATACCTGTAATATTAGACCATGCAAATTTTTTAATCAAGACTAGCAAAAGAATAAAAGAGCCAGTGATTAAAATAAAATTACCAATTAATTCACCTACTGTTACGTGCATCAGTTACTCCTTTCTATTCCTCTTCAATATTAATCTTATTCCCTAAATACACAGATGTCAAAAGAGTAAAAACATAAGCTTGGATGCAGGAAATAAAGACAGAAAATGCAGTCCAAGCCAAATTAGCTCCAAAGGCTACTGGATACCAATAAATAGCTTGGTGGGAAAGAAGAAGTAACAAACTCGTCATGACCTCTCCTGCAAAGATATTCCCAAAAATCCGCAAAGCCAAAGATAAGAAGTTTGTAAATTCTTCCAAGATATTCATCGGTATGACAAAAACAGGACTCATAAAAGATTTTATACTTTTTTTAAATCCACGACGACGAACGCTTTCTATATGTGTCAACAAAATGACAAGAAAAGATAAGGTTAAGTCATACTGTAAATTAGCGGTTGGCGAACTCCACCAGTTAGTCCCATCGATCGTTTGAAGCTTTGTCATTAAGCCAAGGTTATTGGCAATCACCATGAAAAGGAATAAACAAAGGAAAAAGAGTGAGTAATCTTTCATGTAGCGCGAACCAATGTTAGGTTCTGTAAATCCAATAACAAAGTCATAGACATACTCAAGTACATTTTGCTTTCCTTTGGGTTTCAAGGTCATATTGCGGCTTGCCCAATAAATAAAGACAAAAATAACTCCCACAATCAACAAAGTCATGGCTAACATAGTCAGATTGAAGATAACAGGACCAATAGAGATGATTGGATTAATACTTTCTTCCATCTAAAATCCTCCCTTTTCTTCTCGTTCCATGTATTTATTTGATAATAAATGAGAAGACAAGAGTTACAAAGAAAGTTCCTTCAATAAAGGCAACACCTAAAAACATCAAACTACGAAACTCAGAAAGCATATCTGGTTGGCGTGCTACTGATTTAAACAGTCCATTCATCAATAAACCTTCACCGACAGATACGCCCATACAGGCAATACATAAGCCTAAAAATGTTAAATTCATAACAAATTCTCCTTTAAAATAAAATTTACTTACTTAGTGTAGTCCTAAAATTTAAATTTGTCAACTTTTAACCGCTATTGGAAGCGTTTAATAAAAATTATTTCCATTTTGCTAAATTTCAAGTTCAAGTTAGCCATCCAGAAGTCTTCTCTGGGTGACTTGTAGTCCAAGCATTTTTTAGGATAGTTGTTAATCCACTTTTCGATGAATGCGACTTCTTTGGGAGTCATTTTCTTGGTTCCCTTAGGTAACCATCTACGAATGAGCCTGTTATGATTCTCATTAGTTCCCCTTTCCCAAGAGGCATAGGGGTGCGCATAATAGATGTGCTCCTCAGAAAATACATCAAACAAGCGATTGAATTCCGTTCCATTATCTGCCGTGATGGAAAGAATCTTGTGTTGTTTTAAGATGAGTTTTAGAGCCTGATTGACCACCTCAGCACTTTTATTTGGAATCAATCGGATGATCTGATGTCTACTTTTTCGATCCGTCAAGACAAGCAAGCAGTAGTTTTTCGCTCTCGTAAGTAGAACCGTATCAATCTCATAATGCCCATTCTCCAAGCGAAAATTGATAGCTTCAGGCCGCTGTTCGATGGATTGACCAGCAGGTTTAAAGTTGGTGCTAGCCTGTTTCTTAAGCGCTTTTCCTTTTCTAGGGTAAGGCAAATCCTGCTTGCTTAACCCCAATTTTCCATGATGAATCCAATAGTAAATGGTTGAAATTCCCACGTTAACCCCTTTAGCCATCACCATCATTTCAGGCGAAAATTTTTGGTTATGATAGTGGAGAATCTTTTCCTTTAGTTCCTTGGTCACGCTTGATTTCCTGACCGAGCGCTTGCAATTGTTTTCATAAGACTGTTGAGCATAGTCGGCAGAATAAACCTCTTTGAAGCGCCCTTTTCCAAGACATTGTCGGACTGTCCCACGCTTGATTTCAGTGTGGATAGTTTGAGGAGCTTTTCCAAGTAGAGAGGCAATTTCTCTATTTGATTTCCCTTCTTTTTTCCATCTTTCGATTAAGCGACGGCTATCGATTGTCAAATGTTTGGCTTTTGTAGTATAATTGTCTTGCATCTCTGTGCCTTTCTTGTGTTTGTGGTTGAACAACAAGTATAACACAGAGGTGTTTTCTTATGCCTACAAGAGCTTTCATTATTTCCATTTTCTTTTGGATTTCACTCTATTCTGAAAAACTTGTGTATATTTACTGAAACTAGCAAGTCTTACCTGTAAATTTAATGAAAGCAACACAAAATCCGAGAGGGGAATCTCGGATTAATGTCAATTTAAAAAGATAGAGAGTTTTTAGTTTAAATAAATTGTTTTAAAATATCAACAACATCACTTCTTTTCTTAACCTGATAAGCCTTAATTCCTAATTTTGGGGCTACGATTATATTGTCCTCAATATCGTCTAGAAAGACACAATTTCTAGGTTATAACTGGTATTTATCGATAGTTACTCATATATATCAGTCCACTTCCATACTCACCTTACAGATTCTTTTGGTAATAATATCTTTGCCTAATGTAGAGATAATCTTGCAAAGAAAAAACTTCCTTGTAGCCATGTTTCTGATAAAAGTCCGGTGCCTGGAACTGGTAAGTATTGACAAAGGCAAAACAACAATTTCGATTCTTAGCTTCACTTTCTGCCTGTTGCAATAGTTTTGAACCGATTCCTTGCCCTCGCAGTTCCTCTTTTACAAACAAATACTCGATTTCTAGCCAATTTCCAAAAGTCTCTGCTATCAAACCTGCCAGGAGATTGCCCTTTTCATCTTCGACATAAAGATTAAGTGGCTCACTTTCAGCCTCTTCTCTTTTTGAACGGTTATAAACACGAATCAGATTCCCTATTTCTTGCGATTTATGTGATTCCTTATTTTCCAATCTAAAGTATAGTGAAATGAAATAAAACATGCGCAAATCGATTAAGGAATTTAATCTAATTTCTAACAATGTCTTAGAAATCAAAGTGTACTATTTTAACTTCAATGCACTATACATCTAATACTCAATAAAAATCAAAGAGCAAACTAGGAAACTAGCCGCAGGTTGCTCAAAACACTGTTTTGAGGTTGTAGATAGAACTGACGAAGTCAGCTCAAAGCATGGTTTTGAGGTTGTAGATGAAACTGACGAAGTCAGCTCAAAGCATGGTTTTGAGGTTGTAGATGAAACTGACGAAGTCGGCTCAAAACATGGTTTTGAGGTTGTAGATGAAACTGACGAAGTCAGTAACCATAC
>ERZ1023198.58-NODE-58-length-20239-cov-661.312772_pt1 | contig 20239 bp, 17 predicted proteins | sample MGYA00380442_ERZ1023198 | MGnify/ENA primary metagenome ERZ1023198 (study PRJEB33173, sample SAMEA4830331) | metagenome | study: EMG produced TPA metagenomics assembly of the PRJEB25223 data set...
GTCTGTCTGTCTGTCTGTCTGTCTGTCTGTCTGTCTGTCTGTCTGTCTGTCTGTCATGAAATTATCTCTGATTAACGTGTGAATTATTATTTTTTGGGTTATTTTTTTGATAGATTAAATAATTTTATTTACTTTATAATTTACTTTTTAAAACACTCAATGCCTTTGCTCGATGAGAAATTTTTTTCTTCTCAACCGTTTCTAATTCAGCAAATGTGCAACCTTGTTCTGGGCTAAAGAATAAACTGTCATAACCAAAACCATTTTCGCCTTTTTCTTCAAAACCAATCACGCCACAACACTCACCTTCGGCGATAATTGGCGATGGATCCGTTGGATGTTGTAAAAACACGATACAACTCACAAATTTGGCTTGGCGTTTATCTTGTGCAACATGAGCAAGCTCTGCCAATAATTTCTCACGGTTTTTAGCATCATTGCCCTCTTCACCAGCATAACGTGCAGAATACAGACCTGGTGCGCCATTAAGTGCGTAAACCACCAAGCCAGAATCATCTGCAATAGCAGGTAAACCTGATTTCTCTGAGGCATAGCGCGCTTTTAATAACGCATTCTCAACGAAAGTTAAGCCTGTTTCTTCTGGGCTTTCAATGCCTAAATCTGTTTGCGCAATCACTTCAAAACCAAAATTAGATAGGACATCAGCCATTTCTTTTACTTTTCCTTTATTGCCTGTAGCAAGTACAATTTTTTGTTTCATAATTAGTCCTTTTATTGATGATAAGCTGCCGTTAAGTCAGCCCAGTTTTGCTCGGTAAATTGAATATTCATTCGTCCAACTTCTTTTTCAAAGGAACGTTTTAAACGGTTCAAATTTTGCACTTTCCAAAAGTCCCCTGATTTTTTACCGCACTTATCAAAATCAATCAACCAACATTTTTGCTCTTGTTCAGCTTGTTGAAGCAAAATATTGTGTGCATTCAAGTCTGTATGACAAATCTGTAAATCATGTAGTTTTCGAATCAAACGACCAATTTGCCTCCAAGTTTCTTTTGGCAATGTTTGTGTTTGTAAAAGTGCGGTTAAATCCTGCGCGTTTTCGATTTTCTCAGTCAAAATATCCGCTTGATAGCAAATACCTAACTTGCCTTTTTGAATACGTGCGGCAATGGGTTTAGGCACAGGCAAACCTGCTTCATACAAACGTTGCAACAAATGAAACTCAGCAAAACTACGGGTAGTGTCAAGAGCAGAAAAACGATACCGATCTTTGTTCAGTTTACCCCAAAGTCCACCGCGATAATAATGACGCAACGCACAATTTACGCCAAACCAATCTTCCGTTTGCAAGAAATAAGTCGTCCCTCGACCTTTTGCACTTCCTATCACTCGTTCTTGTTTTTGCCAAAATTCCGCTTGGAAAAACTCGGTTGCTTGCTCAAAAGTGCGGTCAAAATTAAAGATAAAATATTGGTTATATTGTTGGAATTGGTGCATTGGAACGTTGTTATGAATAGAAAATGGACTTATTCTACTTTAAAATAAGCGCAAATTAAATAATAAAGGAATGCCAATGCCACTTTTTACCGAAGCTCCAAAATCCCTTTGTATTCTCCGATTGTCAGCGGTAGGCGATGTTTGCCACGCCTTAGCTGTGGTTCAGCACATTCAGGCATATTATCCCCAAACAGAAGTGACTTGGATTGTAGGCAAAACCGAAATGGGTTTGCTTTCGGGTATTCCTAATATCACGCTCATTCCTTATGATAAAAAAACAGGATGGAAAAGCGTTTTATCACTTTGGAAACAACTAAAAAATAAGCAGTTTGATGCACTATTAAATATGCAAACAGCATTTCGTGCATCAATCCTTTCTTTAGGAATTAAAGCAAAATTCAAAATTGGATTTGGAGAAAAACGTTCTCGCGAAGGGCAATGGCTATTTGTAAATCGTCGTATCACTGATCCCTCATCGCCTCATGTATTAGATGGATTTATGGCTTTCGCTGAATATATTGGCGTGCCGAAAGCAGAACCGAAATGGGAATTAGCTATCTCACAAGATGATTATAAATTTGCCGATCAATTTATTGATTTCTCTCGTAAAAATTTATTAATTTCCCCTTGTTCTAGCAAAGCAGAAAAAGATTGGCTAATCGAAGGTTATGCAGAGGTTGCCAATATTGCCCATCAGCATAATATCAATGTAATTTTCTGCAGTTCGCCAGCCAAACGTGAATTAGAAATAGTCGAAAAAATTACCGCACTTTGCCATTTCACGCCAACCAATATTGCAGGAAAAACAAACCTAAAACAGCTTACCGCTTTAATTTCTAAGGTTGATCTAGTACTTTCGCCAGATTCTGGCCCTGCCCATATTGCGACAACACAAGGTACACCCGTTATTGGCTTGTATGCCTATCACAATCCTTTGCGTACTGCACCTTATAATAATTTAGATAACGTGGTATCTGTATATGAAGAAAATGCCCAAAAAGAATTTGGCAAACCCTCTTCTGAACTACCTTGGGCAACCAAACTAAAAGGAAAAAATTTGATGGCAGAGATTCAAGTCGAACCCGTCATTGAACAAATGAAAAAATTGGGATTATTTTGAACAAATAATCTGTATCTCAAAACTTAGATGGTTTTAATATAGCCAACTTGAAAGTTGTTTTTGGAAAGTAAGAGCTTTAGTTTTTTAAGTTAAAAATCAATAACTTGTTGTTAAATTAGTTTATATTTAGTCATAAAAATCTATACCTTAATCTCTTGCTTATTTAGTCCAATTTTTGCAGGTACAGATTGAAATCCAAAATTAGTTTGAATTTTACGCAATTAAATGCAAATGATTATAAATAAACCTATTGATTATTATTATAATCATCATTATTATCATCGCCATTCTCCTATTTTTAATTATTACAATAAGGAAAACAGATGCGATTTTCTAAACTTTCCCTTGCAATTGCAACAACCTTAGTGACAGCAAATGTGCTAGCACAATCCACTGAATTAGACTCTATCAACGTTATTGCGACACGAGATCCAAGTAAGTTTGCTTATACGCCAGAAAAACAATCTAAAGATAGTCTTCTTTCCAAACAAGCCACTAGTGTTGCAGCAGCGTTAGAAGACATTCCCAATGTTGATATTAGAGGCGGTTCGAGAAGCATTGCTCAAAAACCTAATATCCGAGGGTTAAGTGATAATCGTGTTGTGCAAGTCATTGATGGCGTGAGACAAAATTTTGATTTAGCACATAGAGGTTCTTATTTTCTTCCGATGTCACTTATTCAAGAAATTGAAGTAATCAAAGGACCAAGTAGCTCCTTATGGGGTAGCGGTGCATTGGGTGGTGTTGTGGCAATGCGTACGCCAAATGCTTTGGATTTATTGAAAAATAATGACAAATTCGGGGTTAAAATTCGCCAAGGTTATCAAACTGCTAATAATTTATCGGAAAGGGATGCTTCTGTATTTGCGGCAAATGACAAATTCGATGTTCTTATTAGTGCTTTCTATAATAATGCGGATAATTTACGCACTGGTAAAGGCAACAAGCTGAATAATACAGCCTATAAACAGTTTGGGGGCTTAGCAAAGTTTGGTTGGCAAATTAATGATGCGAACCGTGTGGAATTATCCCACCGCGAAACTCGTTTTAAACAAACAGCACCAAGCAATAATGAGGTGGAAAACGAACTTACCAATGAACAAATTACAGATCAAATCAAAAAGTTCCACGGATCAAAAGACAGTTTTCCTCCTCCTAGAACAAAATCATCATCAGAAATATCAGAGTTTTACTCTGGCGTGAAAACACGTTTAGGTAGTGTCAGTTATTTAAGTGATCAACAAATTCCTGATCAAAGCACGGTATTTAACTATTATTTCACGCCAGATAATCCTTATCTAAATACGCATATCGCACTGTATAACAATAAAACTATTGAGAAAGAACAGCGTAAAGTCAGTGGTGTGAAAGATCAGACTAAATTGACTACCCGAGGTATAAATTTACGTAATTCTTCCGAATTATCTCACATTTCCTTTGTTTATGGGGTGGATTATATGCGAGATAAAATTAGTACAGAACGCGGCACAAACAGTAATGATGCGAAGTTTCGAGCGGACCCCTATAATGCGAATTCAAACACTACAGGCGTTTATTTAATCGCCCATATTCCACTATTTGGGGAAAAATTGCTAGTTTCGCCAAGTGTACGTTATGACCACTACGATACCTCAAGTAAAACTGTAAAATATAAGGATAATCATTTATCGCCTGCCACAAAATTAACTTGGAAAGTGACCAATTGGTTAGATTTTTCTGCTAAATATAATGAAGCTTTCCGAGCCCCATCTATGCAAGAACGGTTTGTGAGTGGATCTCACTTTGGAGCAGACCTAGCTGGGCGAACTGAAACCAATAGATTTGTGGCAAACCCAAATTTGCGCCCTGAAACAGCGAAAAATAAAGAAATTACCGCAAATCTACATTTTGATAGTCTGTTTAAACAGGGCGATAAATTCAAAATTGAAGCGACTTATTTCCGTAATGATGTGAAAGATTTTATTAACTTAAAAATATTTAATGATGCAAATGCAAAGACAAATACAAATGGAGCATTGTTGCCAACAAAATCCCAGTATCAAAACATAACTAATGCCCGTTTAAGCGGTATTGAATTGCAAGCTCAATACCAAACAGAACGTTTAACGCTGTTTACTAATTATGGCAGCACCAAAGGTAAAGATAAAGATAGTGGCGAAGCTTTATCAAACATTGCCGCAAGCAAAATCGGCGTAGGGGTAAATTATGCTTTAGTAAAAGACAAATTCACGGTGGGAGCGACAATAACCCATTACGCTGCCCAACATCGAGTGCCTAAAGATCACGCTGTTACCTACCCAAGTTATATACTGACCGATCTTCGTGCTACCTATGCGCCATTAAAAGGCGAATGGAAAAACCTGCGTTTAGATTTTGCGCTGGAAAACTTGTTTGATAGAAAATATCAACCAGCGTTTAGTTTAATGGAAGGCACAGGTCGCAATGCGAAAATTAGTGCAGTTTATAGCTTCTAAATTTACTTTGGAAAAACGCCCTAAAGCTGTTTTCCCTCAATTTTTGTAATTTTATCAATTAATAGGACATAAGGAATGAAAATGAGACCTCGTTATTCTGTTATTGCAAGTGCGGTCAGTTTAGGCTTTGTTTTGAGTGAATCAGTGATGGCATTAGGTCGGCCAGATACTGGATCATTGAACCGTGAACTAGAACAACGTCAAATTCAATCAGAAGCCAAACCTAGTGGCGAATTATTTAATCAAGCAGCAAAATCGCCTTATACCGCACAGTATAAACAAGGACTGAAATTTCCACTTACGCAAGTACAGATTTTAGATCGAAACAATCAAGAAGTCGTCACAGACGAGCTTGCACATATTTTAAAAAATTATGTAGGAAAAGAGGTATCGCTGTCAGATTTAAGTAATTTGGCAAATGAGATCAGCGAATTTTATCGTCATAATAATTATTTAGTGGCAAAAGCAATTTTACCACCGCAGGAAATTGAGCAAGGTACGGTAAAAATTTTGTTACTCAAAGGTAATGTAGGCGAAATACGCTTGCAAAATCACAGCGCATTAAGCAATAAATTTGTATCCCGTCTCTCTAATACAACAGTGAATACGTCCGAATTTATTTTGAAAGATGAGTTAGAAAAATTTGCTTTAACAATAAACGATGTTCCAGGGGTAAATGCTGGTTTGCAACTCTCCGCAGGCAAAAAAGTCGGCGAAGCGAATTTACTGATTAAAATTAACGATGCAAAACGTTTTTCTAGTTATGTTTCAGTAGATAACCAAGGCAACAAATATACAGGGCGTTACCGTTTGGCTGCGGGGACAAAAGTCAGTAATTTGAATGGCTGGGGCGATGAATTGAAACTGGATTTAATGAGTTCTAATCAGGCTAATTTAAAAAATGCTCGTATAGATTATTCCTCTTTAATTGATGGTTATTCTACGCGTTTTGGTGTAACTGCTAACTATCTCGACTACAAATTAGGTGGTAATTTTAAATCATTACAATCTCAAGGGCATTCCCATACCTTAGGGGCTTATTTGTTGCACCCAACAATCCGTACACCAAATTTTCGTTTAAGTACTAAAGTGAGCTTTAATCATCAAAACCTTACGGATAAACAACAAGCGGTTTATGCGAAACAAAAACGGAAAATAAATAGTTTAACTGCAGGGATTGACGGTTCTTGGAATCTTATTAAAGATGGGACAACTTATTTTTCATTATCTACCTTGTTCGGTAATTTAGCGAATCAAACTAGTGAAAAACAACATAATGCAGTAGAGAATTTTCAACCACAATCGCATTTTACGGTATATAACTACCGCTTGTCTCACGAGCAAATTTTACCAAAATCTTTTGCTTTCAATATTGGTATAAACGGTCAGTTTGCCGATAAAACCCTTGAAAGCTCACAGAAAATGTTGCTTGGTGGTTTGTCTGGAGTACGTGGACATCAAGCTGGTGCGGCTTCTGTGGATGAAGGGCATTTGATACAAACAGAATTCAAACATTATTTACCAGTCTTTTCCCAAAGTGTGCTAGTTAGTTCATTGTTCTATGACTATGGTTTGGGAAAATATTATAAAAATAGCCAATCTCTCGCACAAAGCGTGAAAAATAACGTGAGATTACAAAGCGTTGGTGCAGGACTTTCTCTTTCAGATGCTGGCAGCTATGCCATCAATGTCAGTGTCGCCAAACCACTTGATAACAATATTGATAATGCCGATAAACACCAATTTTGGCTTTCTATGATTAAAACTTTCTAAGGAGGTATGCTATGTATAAATTAAATGTAATTTCTCTTATCATTTTGACCACTTACACTGGTGCGACATATGCCTCTGCACAGGATTTTCCAAAAAATCACCATGTAGTTGTTGGGGAGGCAGATTTTTCTCAAACTGCAGATAAAATGACGATTACTCAAAAAAAACCTACAACTCAAATAAATTGGGAGAGTTTTGACATCGGCAAAAATAAAGAAGTGGAATTTAAACAGCCTGACTCAAATTCTGTGGCATATAACCGTGTAACTGGCGGCAATGCTAGCCAAATCCAAGGGAAATTGACGGCAAACGGTAAAGTTTATTTAGCAAACCCTAATGGGGTTATTATTACCAAAGGGGCACAAATTAATGTAGCTGGTTTACTTGCAACAACTAAAGATTTAGAGAAAATCAGTGAAAATAGCAATAGCTATCAATTTACCCGTAAAACAAAAGAAGGTAAGGTGCTAACAGAAGGTCAGGTGGTAAAAGAAGGTCAAGTTATCAATGAAGGGAACATTACGGCACAAGATTTCGTGGTACTTAATGGCGATGAAGTTATCAATAAAGGGAACATTAACGTTGAAAAAAACTCTACAATCAATGGCAAAGTATATTTATCCTCAGGCTATAATTTCACATTTACCTTACCAGATAGCAGTATAAGTGTGGCACTAGAAGATAATACAGTACGGAGTATTGTTCAAAATGAAGGGAGCATTAAAGCAGGAGAGATTACGTTAAGTGCGAAAGGGCGTAAAGAAGCATTAGATAGCTTGGTTATGAATAATGGTGTGTTAGAAGCAACTAAGGTTAGTAGTAAAAACGGCAAGGTTGTGTTATCTGCTGGTGAAATTAAGTTAAATGATAAAAGTGATATTAAAGGGGAGAGTGAGGTTGCATTTACCTCAAATAACGGACTTGAAAACAATATAAAAATCACTTCTAAAACTGGCTCAAAAGTTACCTCGCCTAAAATCGACTTTAAAGGCAAAAGCGTTAATATCAATGGTAACTTTGGACGTGACGATGGTACAAAGCACTATAGCGATGAGCATAAAAGATTAAATACAGAAGTTAATATTGACGTGCCAGACACTGAAAATATTCGTATTGCGGATGTTGAAGATAAAGATAAAGATAAAGATAAAGATAAAGATAAAACGGGTACGGGTAAGGATTCATTTATACAAACAGAGGCGTTAAGTTCATTACTAGCTAATAATGGAAAAGTAACTCTTAAAGGAAAGGACGTTAATATTTCAGGAAATATTAAGATAGATTCCTTTAGAGGCTCAGATTCGCTATTAAAGCTAACTAACCAAGGTCATATTAATATCAATCATGCGGATATTCATTCAAAAGGTCGTTTATTTTTTATAACCAGTTTGCAGAATAAGGAAGATTTTCAATCAGATATTACCATTACTGACAGCAAAATAAATCTTGGTAACGGAGCTATGGGATTGGGGCGTAGTCTCAATAAAGACGACTGCGATAACAGATGGTGTAGAACGGAAAAATCACAACGCAAGAAGTTTAATGTTAAGATGAGTAACGTAGAATTTAATCAGGTTGATGATGTGGTTGTAGCAGGTGGATTTAAAGAAGTTAATTTAGATCGCATCGTTGCCACAGGAAAAACGAATTTTTACATTGATGGGGGGGTATCCCGTAATAATTCAAAATATGAATACGGTGTGTTAGATTTAGACGAACGTACGCAGTTATCTTCGTTAGATCAACGCAAACGCCGTTGGAAATATTATTATAATTTAGATTTAGATATGAATAAAGCCTATTGGCATCGTTTTGATATGTTTGCCAGCAAAAATACAGGGCGATCAACTATTAAAGGTACAGAAATTAATATTTCTAACAGTAATATTAATCTGAAAAATGGATTTGTACATTTACTGGCAGAAAAAATTAAGTTAGATAAGAGCAAGATTGATATTACCTTTGATAAAGATAATTCAGAAGATATTTCAAGTCAAATTAACCGTTTAGGAATGAATGGTAAAGTGTCAATGGTAAACTCACATATTAAAATCGTGGGCGATGAGAAAAGCGATATATCTGCAAAAGCACCTTATGCTACGATGTTTTTAATCGGGGAATTAATAGGGGAAAAAAGTTCTATTTTTGTGAAATCTCATCAGGGTTACACCTTTAGAACTGATGGCGATACAAAAATTGCAGGTAAATACAGTAAAGATGACTTGAAAATTACCGCAATTAACACTGGAGGAAGAACTGGGAAAGAAGTGATCATTAATGGTGCGCCTGGCTCAATTGATAATGATGCGAATATTGCCAATATGGCATTTACTATTGGTGATAACGCAAATACCAAAACAACCATTGAAAATGCCGACATCACTGCCTTAGCACCAAACGGTGGGACAGCTTATTTAAGCTCCAAAGGGGTAGAAATTGAGGTAAACCCAAATTCAAATTTCACATTCTTTGAACTTCCTCGTGAGAAAAACTTTAATCAAACAAAAATTAACGGCGATTCTACCAAACTCAGTGAACGTGGTTTTGCTAGACTTTATGACAAAATTAACGGTGTGCGAGCCAGCAACTTGTCTGCTGAGCAATTGAATGTTACGGACGCAAGCGAAAAAATCATTAATACAAATTTAGTGAGTAGCTTAGATGTTGAAAAACTTGTTTCTGTTGCAGTTTGTGATGCAGGTAAAGGTTGCGAAGAACAACAATTCGGCGATAAAGGTAATAATACTAAAGTGAGTGTTGGAGAGTTAGAAGCTGAACAATAACTATTCAGAACACAAGGTAAAAGCATAAAGCCAATCTGACAGACACCAATTAAATTGCGTGCCTGTCAGATTTTTTAATAGCCATTGTCGCTACATTATTTTAAACATCCACGTATAATCAACACGCCAACATTTCTAGCTTGTGCGACAGCTTTTGGTTTACTCAGTTTAATTTTTAATCCTTGAAATTGATAACGTGATTCAAGCAACTCTGCCACTTCATAAGCCACTCGCTCAATCAACAAGAAAGGTTTACTTTCCACATAATCAATTATCACTTGGCTCACTTCAGCGTAATTTAAACAATAGGCAACATCATCCGTTTCTGCTGCTTGTTTACAATCCCACGCCATTTCCAAATCAAACACAAGTTTTTGCTTTATTTGCTGTTCCCAATCATATACACCGATTTGTGCAAAAACAGTCAATTCTTCAATAAAAATACGATCCATAAGGTTTCCTCTAAAATTATTGTAGGCGTATGCTATCAACTTTGGGTAAAATAACGAACAGTTTTTCTTGCTGGAGTACAAAATGAGCCTTTTCGCCCTTTTTTATATGCTTTTTGCCTATCTTTTAGGCTCTATTTCCAGTGCGATTTTAATTTGTCGCCTTACTGGATTGCCTGATCCTCGTCAAAATGGTTCACACAATCCTGGTGCGACGAATGTATTACGTATTGGAAATCGTAAGTCTGCCTTGGCGGTGCTTATTTTTGATATGTTAAAAGGGATGATTCCTGTATGGGCAGGTTATTATTTAGGTTTAACCCAATTTGAATTAGGGATGGTTGCACTTGGTGCTTGTTTAGGGCATATTTTCCCCATTTTCTTTCAATTTAAAGGTGGCAAAGGTGTTGCAACTGCCTTTGGAGCAATCGCACCGATTTCTTGGGCTGTTGCAGGTTCAATGTTTGGTACTTGGATCCTTGTTTTTCTTATTAGTGGCTATTCTTCGTTAAGTGCGGTACTTACGGCGTTACTCGTGCCTTTTTATGTGTGGTGGTTTAAACCAGAATTTACTTTTCCTGTTGCCTTGGTATGTTGCCTATTAATTTATCGTCATCACGATAACATTCAACGCTTATGGCGTGGTCAAGAAGATAAAGTTTGGGCTAAATTTAAAAAGAAATAAAAATTCTACCGCACTTTTTTAATTTCCACTGGAGTTTTCTGTGCATACCAAGCGTTCTGTTTCAACTCGTATTGCTAAATATTTATTTATTATTTTAATTGTTGCTGGCGTGATTAGTTCTCTGAGTTTAGCGATTATAAGTAGTAATAAATATGATGCGAAAGCTATTAATATTTCTGGTTCATTACGAATGCAAAGTTATCGTTTGCTTTACGAAATGCGGACACAACCAGAAAGTATAGAAAATAATTTGCGTCGTTATCAGGTTAGCTTACATTCTTCTGCATTACTGGAAACGCAAAATCAATTTTTTACACCTAAAGCAGTGAAATTATCTTATCAAACCATTTTGCGACGTTGGGCGATAATGGAAAAATATGCACGTCAGTATGATGTGAAAAATTATAGTGAACAGCTCACAGATTATGTTGCAGATGTTGATCATTTTGTGTTTGAATTACAACGTTTTAGCGAGCAGAAATGGATTTTAGGCGTATCGGTGCTTTTTTTCGCTATGTTGTTAATTTTAGCTATGGTGTCTTATGTGATTTGGTACACACAGCGAGAAGTTGTGAAACCTTTGCATTTAATGACAAAAGCCAGTATGCAAGTGCAAATGCGTCAATTCAATCATATTCCGCTTGACACAAGGAAACAAAACGAACTTGGCACGCTGGCACGTGTATTTACACAAATGTCCACAGAACTGGGACAACTTTATTCACGTTTAGAAGAAGCTGTAAACGAAAAAACGCAAAAGTTGCGTCAAACTAACCGCACTTTAAGCACACTTTATCAAAGTGCTCAACTTCTGAATACAAACACAATTAACGATAAAATTTTAAATCAAGTTTTGAATTACATTTTTATTAGCGAGCATTTGAACTTCGTTAAAGTGGAAGTGATGGGAGCTGAGCATTGGGATATTACATTGGGTGAGCGAGAAACCGATAGTGCATTACAAATCGAACCCCTTTCTGTGGATAACGAAGAATTAGGTGTATTCTCTTGGCAAGCGGGACTACCTTGTCCAGATCCCCGCATTATGCAAAATTTAGCACAAATGCTTGCTCGTGCGCTTTATTTCCATAAAAATTTACGCCAGAAAGAACAGCTTTTATTAATGGAAGAACGCTCAATTATTGCGCGAGAATTGCACGATTCCTTAGCACAAGTCTTATCATTTTTACAAATTCAACTTACTTTGCTCAAACATAACCTGAAGAAAGAAGACGAACAATCAAAAGAAAAGAGTTTGGCAATTATTACCGATTTTGAACAAGCCCTTTCTGGTGGTTACGCACAGTTACGCGAGCTTTTAGCCACTTTCCGTTTAACCATACAAGAAGCGAATTTACAACTCGCTTTAGAACAGGTAATTAATTCTTTACGCACTCAAACTTCAATGCAAATGAATGTAAAAAGTCAATTACCCTCACAAAGTTTAAATCCTCAACAGTTAGTGCATATACTTCAAATTGTGCGTGAGGCAACAACCAATGCAATCAAACATTCTCAAGGCACAGCAATTGAAATAAGTGCAAGAATTAATGTAGAAGGCGAATATGAAATTTTAGTTGAAGATGATGGGGTTGGCATTCCAAATCTTGAAGAACCAGAAGGGCATTACGGCTTAAATATTATGGCGGAACGCTGTCGTCAGCTTAATGCACAATTGCATATTCATCGCCGTGAGCAAGGTGGTACGCAAGTCAAGATTACCTTGCCGCATACATTATTTTAGGACATCAAAATGCAAAATTTACAGCCTTTTCATACTTTCCACATTCAATCTAATGCACGTGAAATTATTGAAGCACATAGCATCGAACAACTACAACAAGTGTGGACGTATTCTAAATCAGAAAATTTACCCGTACTTTTTTTAGGTCAAGGCAGTAATGTTCTGTTTCTGGATGATTTTAATGGCGTGGTGGTTTTAAATCGTTTAATGGGGATTACGCACGAACAAGATGCAAATTTTCACTATCTTCACGTCAATGGCGGCGAAAATTGGCATAAATTGGTGGAATGGTCTATTAATAATGGTATTTATGGCTTAGAAAATCTGGCTTTAATTCCTGGCTGTGCAGGATCTGCGCCTATTCAAAATATCGGTGCTTATGGCGTTGAATTTAAAGATGTGTGCGATTATGTGGATGTACTTAATTTAAACACGAATGAAACCTTTAGACTCGACACAGAACAATGTGAATTTGGTTATCGTGAAAGTACTTTTAAACATCGTTATCAGCAAGGTTACGTGATTACAGCGGTTGGATTAAAGCTTAAAAAAGATTGGCAGCCTATTCTAAAATATGGTTCGCTTGTAGCGTTCGATCCAAAAACTGTCACGGCTAAACAAATTTTTGATGAAGTCTGTCATATCCGTCAAAGTAAATTACCTGATCCAAATGAAGCGGGTAATGCAGGGAGTTTCTTTAAAAATCCAGTTGTCAGTTCAGAACATTTTGAGGAAATCAAAAAACATCACAAAAATCTACCGCACTTTCCACAAGCAGATGGCTCAGTGAAATTAGCGGCAGGCTGGCTGATTGATCAATGTAATCTTAAAGGTTTTCAAATAGGAGGGGCTGCGGTTCATAAAAAACAAGCATTAGTGTTAATTAACAAAAGTGGGGCAACAGGACAAGACGTAGTCAAACTTGCCCATCACGTTCGCCAAACTGTTGCAGAAAAATTCGGTGTATATTTGCAACCTGAAGTAAGATTTATCAGTGAAACTGGCGAAGTAAATAGCGAGCAAACTATCGCATAATTTTATAAACTAAGGATAACACTATGAACTTTAAAGAAATTTTAGAAACCTTACCCAATATCGATCATCTAACAGGTTTAAACGTGATGAATGGAGAAACTATTATCCATAACATTCCTGCGATACAAGGTAAATTAGGATCGCTTCGCCTTTATAATGCGTTGGCTGAAAAATTTAACGGGAAATTAAACCGCACTTCCGCACAACAAGGTGTTGAATGGTTTGCAGAACACGTCGAAGATGCAAAAGCGAATCCAGGCAAACATCCAAACATTGATTTACTATTTAAAGTGGTTGATGAAAATCTTAATTTAACCCTCATTCCACTTTGCTAATTAATCAGAGTTATTTAGAATAATTGAACTTTTGATTGGTAAAATCTGTCTTATTAACAAATTGGTTCAATAAGATAGCTTATTGTGCTATAACTAAGTACATTGATTGGCAAAAGCCAAAATAAAGAAGGGAAACGATGGATAAAGAAACACAAATGATGTTAGTTCCTCAAGGCAGTATCGAAGGTTATATTCGTGCGGCAAATGAATATCCGATGCTGACCGCAGAGGAAGAAAAGGAATTGGCAGAACGTTTGTATTATCACGAGGATTTAGATGCCGCGAAAAAACTTATTTTGTCGCATCTTCGTTTCGTGATCCACGTGGCGCGTGGCTATTCTGGCTATGGTTTGCCTCAAGCTGACCTAATCCAAGAAGGCAATATCGGGTTAATGAAAGCGGTAAAACGTTTTAACCCTGAAGTTGGTGTACGTTTGGTGTCATTCGCCGTACATTGGATTAAAGCGGAAATCCACGAATATGTGCTTCGTAACTGGCGTATCGTAAAAGTAGCGACCACGAAAGCTCAACGTAAATTATTTTTCAACCTACGCAAAACTAAACAACGTTTAGGCTGGTTTAACGAAAATGAAGTTGATATGGTGGCAAATGAATTGGGTGTTTCCAAAGAAGATGTGATCGAAATGGAATCGCGTATGAGCGGTGCTGATGTAGGTTTTGATTTACCTACTGATGATGCAGAAACAGAGACTTACTCTCCATCCCTTTATTTGGAAGATAAAAGTTCTAATTTCGCTGCAGAGCTTGAAAATGAAAACTTTGAAAGCCAAGCAACCGAGCAATTAGGTGTGGCGTTACAAAGTTTGGATGCACGTAGTCAGGATATTATTAAAGCTCGTTGGTTAGATGATAACAAAGCAACATTACACGACTTAGCAGCAAAATATAATGTATCTGCGGAACGTATCCGTCAATTAGAAACCAATGCACTGAAAAAATTAAAAAGTGCGGTGAGTTTTTAAATAATTTAGAAAAAAAAACCTGCTGATTAGCAGGTTTTTTTATTTGTCATTTAAACGTAATTTCAAATCTTCAGCAGTTTGGCAAGTCTTAATCTTATCAAACACTTGGTTTGCCTCATCATATTCCTTATTCAAATAACGTAACCATTGTTTAATTCGTGCCACGTGATAAAAACCGCTGTCATATTCATTTTCGACCTTAGCGTATTTTTGCAAGATTTTTTGAATCTCGCACCAAGGCATTTTTTCTGCATTTGATTTTAGAACATGACTTAAATTCGGAATATTCAACGCACCTCGTCCCGCCATTAAATCCTGACAACCTGTTTGAGATAAGCAATCTTGCCCATCTTGCCAATGCCAAATTTCTCCGTTAGCAATAACAGGAATGGATAAATGCTCTCGAACTTCGCCAATTTTTTTCCAATTAATTCGATCAGCACGATAACCATCAGCTTTTGTGCGTCCATGAACTGTAATTTCGGTTGCTCCCCCTTGCTCTACCGCATCAGCGATTTCAAAAGCTTGAGAAATATTATCCCAGCCTAACCGCACTTTTACACTAACGGGGAATTCACTTGGCACGGCTTGGCGTAAGGCTTGAGTTGCACGATAAATCAATTCAGGCTGTTTCAATAATGCCGCACCACCATTACTGCCATTTACAGTTTTAGAGGGGCAACCACAATTTAAATCAATGCCATGAGAGCCAAGTTCTATCGCACGAATCGCATTTTCAGCAAGGCATTCTGGATGCTGCCCTAGCAACTGCACTCGCACAGGCGTGCCAGAAGAAGTAAAGCCCTGATTTTTTAATTCAGGGCATAAACGATAAAATACTTTTTCAGGGAGAAGTTGATCAACTACACGAACAAATTCTGTTATACATAAATCGTAGTCATTCACTTCAGTGAGAAGTTGGCGTACAAAGGGATCAAGAACCCCTTGCATAGGCGCAAGAATAACACGCACTATTTCCAGCCTTTTGCTTTACAAATTAAATCGTAAGCAGCTTGAATCTGTTGCGTTTTTTCTTTTGCCATTTCCATCATTTCTGGCGGTAAACCTTTCGCCACGAGTTTATCTGGATGGTGTTCATTCATTAAACGACGATAAGCGCGTTTTACTACTTGTTGCTCGTCGGACTCAGTCACACCCAATACTTTATAGGCATCATTTAAAGTTGGGCCAGAAGTATGTTGGTAACCACCACTATTTTGTTGCTGATATTGGTAGCCACCTTGATATGCACCTTGTTGATATTGCTGATAGAAACCGCCTTGAGTAAAAGCTCGAGCAGCCATTTCCATTGCAATCATTTGTTCAAATTGCATACGAGAAAGACCAAGTTCTTCAGCAATCACATAAAGCACTTCTTTCTCATTTTCGTGAAGTTCTGAATCGGCAAAAGCCGCTTGAACTTGCACTTGTAAGAACATTCGCAATAAATCAGCACGTTGTCCACAGCCAATGCGAAATTCACGGATAACTTGACGAATTGGGAAATCAGATTCTTTACCTCGACGAAATGCATCTTGCGCTAATTTACGCCCTGCATCATCCAGTTTAAGCTGAATCATTAATTGATTAGCTAATTGGATATCTTCTTCTGTTACACGCCCTTTCGATTTACTTAAATGCCCTAACACCGCAAAAGTGGTTTGCATAAACAAGTCTTGACGCGTTGTTTTCTTTTTAAAGAAACTAGAACTTACCGAGCCAAGCTCATACAATTTTTTATCTGCAATAGAACCTAAAATGAGCCCAGCTATCGCACCAAAAAATCCACCAACTTTCCAACCTAAAAATACGCCTATAATTTTTCCAATAAATTCCATTCTTTCCTCTGTTAAGTCAAAGTGCGGTTATTTTTATAATGTTATTTATAATGATGATAAAAATTTATTTCTCAAGTTTTATACGCCAAATTCGGCACGATAAGCACGCATTTCTGGCAAATGGCTACTGTATCGAGGATCTTGTTCGATAAATTGCATCAAATCATCTAAATCAATGATTGATAGCACTTGGCATTGATAATCACGTTCTACTTCTTGAATTGCTGAAAGCTCGCCTTTTCCTCGTTCCTTACGGTTTAGAGCGATCAATACCGCCGCAAGCTCTGCTTTATTTGCACTGATTAATTCCATAGATTCACGAATTGCAGTGCCAGCCGTAATCACGTCATCCACAAGCAAAATTTTTCCTTGCAATGGGCTACCAATTAAATTGCCGCCCTCTCCGTGATCTTTCACTTCTTTACGATTAAAACACACGGGTTTATCAATACCATAACGATTAAATAACGCCACCGAAACTGAAGTGCCAATTGGAATACCTTTGTAAGCAGGGCCAAAAACCACATCAAAATCTACCGCACTTGCTTGAATTGCCGCAGCATAGAACTCGCCTAAACGCGCTAAATCTGCCCCCGTATTGAACAAACCCGCATTGAAGAAATACGGACTTTTACGCCCCGATTTCAAAGTAAACTCGCCGAATTTCAATACATTTCGGCTTAAAGCAAATTCGATAAAATCGCGTTTATATTGTTCCATTTTTTAACTCCTATAAACTGTGTTTATAAGCCTAGTGCTTCGCGTTGAGCGATGAAAATTTGATTACAGCCTTGTTTCGCTAAATCTAATAATGTTAATAATTCTTCATGGCTAAATGGCTCGCCTTCTGCAGTGCCTTGCACCTCAATCATGCGACCATCTTCCATCATCACAACATTCATATCAGTTTCCGCTGCAGAATCTTCCACATATTCCAAATCACAAACAGCTTGACCATCAACAATCCCTACAGAAATCGCCGAAACTAGCCCTTTAATGGGGTTAGTTTTTAACGTGCCATTCTCAATTAAACCGTTGATCGCATCACATAATGCGACTGCAGCACCAGTAATGGATGCAGTTCGTGTGCCGCCATCCGCTTGAATAACATCACAATCTAAAGTAATCGCACGTTCACCCAGTGCTTTAAGATCCACCATGGCGCGCAAAGAGCGGGCAATTAAGCGTTGAATTTCCATTGTGCGTCCGCCTTGTTTACCTTTAGCCGCCTCACGTTGCATACGACTATGTGTTGAACGTGGCAACATTCCATATTCAGCCGTTACCCAACCTTGCCCTTGTCCTTTTAAGAAACGTGGCACAGCATCTTCCACTGTTGCAGTACAAAGCACTTTGGTGTCCCCAAATTCAACAAGCACGGAACCTTCAGCATGCTTGGTGTAGTTACGGGTAATTTTAATTTGGCGGGGTTGATTATTTTCTCGATTATTTGGACGCATAATTATTCCTTGATATGGTTTCGAACAATGTAATAAAAAAGCGCACTATTCTAGCACGCTTTAGTTTTTATTTTTGTTAAAATTCGCTAAGATATTGATTATTGATAATAAAAAAGCAAGGTGCTTTACCTTGCTTTATTAATTTGGTGGAGATAATCGGGATCGAACCGACGACCTCTTGAATGCCATTCAAGCGCTCTCCCAACTGAGCTATATCCCCATAAAAGACAGCGACATGATAAAATTTGACTATGTGGCTGTCAATACGATTTTATTATGCGTTTGTTATCCGATTAAATATTAAGCGTTTTGTGCATGAATAAAATCAATAGCACGCTGAATACGTGTAAGTACACGATCTCTGCCGATACCGACTAGGGTAACATCCATTGATGGCGATTGACTAGAACCTGTCACAGCGACACGTAATGGCATGCCAACTTTACCCATGCCCACTTCTAGTTCAGCAGCCGTTTGCTCAATCGCTTCGTGAATAGAATGTAAATCCCAGCTAGAAAGTGCGGTTAATTTTTCTTTCACTTTTGCAAGCGCTTCAGCAGCATTGCCTTTGAAATGTTTTTTCGCTGCGGCTTCATCAAAGGTTTCAAACTCTTCAAAGAAGTAGCGGCTTGAACTTGCCATTTCTTTTAAGGTTTTGCAACGTTCCGCAAGCATGGTGACTATTTCAGTTAATGCAGGACCATTGCTTGTATCAATGCCTTGATCTTTGTAATGCCATTCAAGGTGTTTAGCCACATATTCTGGCGGTAATTCACGGATATAATGTTGATTCAACCATTGTAATTTTTCGGTATTAAATGCGCTAGCTGATTTGCTAACGTGATCTAATTCGAAATAGTTGATCATTTCTTCGCGACTAAAAATTTCTTGGTCGCCATGTCCCCAGCCTAAACGAACAAGATAGTTGATTAAAGCTTCTGGTAAGTAACCATCATCACGATATTGCATTACGCTCACTGCGCCATGTCGTTTAGAGAGTTTTTGACCATCATCGCCATTAATCATAGAAACGTGTGCATAGGTTGGAATTGGGGCACCAATCGCTTTTAAAATGTTAATTTGGCGAGGCGTGTTGTTTATATGATCTTCGCCACGTACAACATGTGTGATACCCATGTCCCAGTCATCTACAACTACACAGAAGTTATAAGTTGGAGAACCGTCTGTGCGGCGAATAATAAGATCATCAAGCTCACTGTTGCTGATTTCAATACGGCCACGTACGGCATCATCAAATACTACCGAGCCTTCAGTTGGATTTTTAAAACGTACAACATGAGGTTCATCAGGTGAATGGTTGTGATCGTGTAAGCAGTGACGGTCATAACGTGGTTTTTCTTTATTTTGTTCTTGAGTATGACGAAGTTCTTCTAAGTGTTCTTTAGTACAATAACAACGATATGCTAGGCCTTGTTCAATCATTTCATCGATCACTTGGTTATAACGATCAAAGCGTTTAGTTTGGTAATAAGGGCCATGCTCCCACGGAAGATTTAACCATTCCATGCCTTCAATAATGGCAGCCGTTGCTTCTGGTGTTGAACGCTCTAAATCTGTGTCTTCAATTCGTAATACAAATTCGCCGTTATTATGTTTTGCGTATAACCAAGAATAAAGTGCGGTACGTGCGCCACCTACATGTAAATAACCTGTAGGGCTAGGAGCAAAACGAGTACGCACTTTTACATTTGGGTCTAAATTAAAAGGAGCATCTAGTTTCATTTTTATAACCTATCTTCAATAAAATATTAGTCGTTATTCTACTACGACTTGTTTGACTTCTAAATAAAAAAGCGGATTTTATGCTTATTTTTACGACAATTAAACAAAATTTAATAAAAAGGTATTGACTGAAAATGCATTCTCCCTATAATGCCAACCCACAACATTAAGGGCGATTAGCTCAGTTGGGAGAGCACCTCCCTTACAAGGAGGGGGTCACTGGTTCGAGACCGGTATCGCCCACCACTTTTCTAAAGTGTCCTTTCCGCTCAAACTTTCCCTTTATATTTAAACGCTTTCTAGTGGGCGATTAGCTCAGTTGGGAGAGCACCTCCCTTACAAGGAGGGGGTCACTGGTT
>ERZ1023198.70-NODE-70-length-11741-cov-21.060928_pt1 | contig 11741 bp, 8 predicted proteins | sample MGYA00380442_ERZ1023198 | MGnify/ENA primary metagenome ERZ1023198 (study PRJEB33173, sample SAMEA4830331) | metagenome | study: EMG produced TPA metagenomics assembly of the PRJEB25223 data set...
TCCAATACAATGGCTCATGGTACTACCTAAACGCTAATGGTGATATGGCGACAGGATGGCTCCAATACAATGGCTCATGGTACTACCTAAACGCTAATGGTGATATGGCGACAGGTTGGGTGAAAGATGGAGATACCTGGTACTATCTTGAAGCATCAGGTGCTATGAAAGCAAGCCAATGGTTCAAAGTATCAGATAAATGGTACTATGTCAATGGCTCAGGTGCCCTTGCAGTCAACACAACTGTAGATGGCTATGGAGTCAATGCCAATGGTGAATGGGTAAACTAAACCTAATATAACTAGTTAATACTGACTTCCTGTAAGAACTCTTTAAAGTATTCCCTACAAATACCATATCCTTTCAGTAGATAATATACCCTTGTAGGAAGTTTAGATTAAAAAATAACTCTGTAATCTCTAGCCGGATTTATAGCGCTAGAGACTACGGAGTTTTTTTGATGAGGAAAGAATGGCGGCATTCAAGAGGCTCTTTAAGAGAGTTACGGGTTTTAAACTATTAAGCCTTCTCCAATTGCAAGAGGGCTTCAATCTCTGCTAGGGTGCTGGCTTGCGAAATGGTTCCACGGAGTTTGGCAGCGCCAGATGTTCCACGGAGGTAGTGAGGAGCGAGGCCACGGAATTCACGAACTGCGACGTTTTCTCCTTTGAGGTTAATCAATCGTTTCAAGTGTTCGTAGGCGATCTTCATCTTGTCTTCAAAGGTCAAATCAGGTAGGATTTCTCCTGTTTCAAAGTAATGGTTGATTTGGTTGAAGAGGTAAGGATTTCCCATGGCAGCTCGGCCAATCATGACTGCGTCAGCACCAACTTCTTCGATGCGTTGCTTGGCTTCTTGGACAGTACAGATATCACCGTTGGCGATGAATGGAATCTTGGTTAGAGCTTGGGCAACCTTGTAAAGGGTCTCAAGGTCCGCGTGGCCAGTATACATTTGTTCACGGGTACGGCCATGCATGGCGAGGGCAGAAACACCTGCAGCCTCAGCAGCGAGGGCATTTTCTACTGCAAGAGATGGGTCCGCCCAGCCGGTACGCATTTTGACAGTAAGTGGGATATCAAGGACAGACTGGACCTTGTTTATGATAGAGTAGATCTTGTCAGGATCCTTGAGCCACATAGCACCAGCTTCGTTCTTCACGATTTTGTTGACAGGGCAGCCCATGTTGATATCGACGATATCGGTCTTGGTGTTTTCTTGGATGAATTCTGCTGCGCGTGCTAGGCTGTCTTCATCGCTACCAAAAAGTTGGATAGAGACAGGGTTTTCGCCCTCATCGATATGAAGCATGTGCAGGGTTTTTTCGTTGTTGTATTGGATTCCCTTGTCAGAGACCATTTCCATTACAACGAGTCCAGCTCCGAGCTCTTTTGCGATGGTACGAAAGGCTGAGTTGGTCACGCCAGCCATAGGCGCTAAAACGGTACGATTGGGAATCTCAACATTGCCAATCATAAAAGGTGTATTAAGATTTGTCACGAATGAGTTCCTCCAGGTCCTTTTCATCAAAGTTGTAAGTAGTTTGGCAGAATTGACAAGTGATTTCTGCCCCGTGGTCTTCCTCTTTCATTTCCTGTAAGTCTGAGCTTGGAAGGCTGGCAAGAGCGTTCATAAAGCGTTCATGGCTACAGTCACATTGGAAACGGATTTCTTCTTCAGAAAGACGCTTGTAGGCTTCGTCCCCGTAGATAGCCTTGAGGAGGGCTTCGATATGGTCGTCGCTTTCGAGAAGAGTAGAGATAGCTGGCATTTCTTGGATGCGTTTTTCAAAGCGAGCAATCTCTTCTTTCTTGGCTCCTGGCAAGACTTGAACTAGGAAACCACCTGCAACCTTGACCTTGTCTTCCTCGTCCAAAAGGACATTGAGGCCGACCGCTGAAGGCGTTTGTTGGCTTTCAGTAAGGTAAAAGGCAAGGTCTTCACCGATTTCTCCAGAGATGAGGGGAGTTATAGAGTTGTAAGGATTTCCAGTACCGTAGTCTGTGATAACGAGGAATTGACCATTTCCAACAAAAGGTCCGACTAGGACTTCACCAGTCGCAGTCTTTTTGATGTCAACACCAGGATTTTGAACGTAGCCTTTGACGTTCCCCTTGGTATCAGCGACGGTGATAATAGCACCTAGAGAGCTAGATCCCAACACCTTAACTGTAAGTTTGGTATTTCCTTTTTCATTGGCTGCGAGAATCTGGCTGGCGATAAGAGTTCGACCAAGCGCTACAGTTGAGCTAGCTTGGGTTTGATGTTTTTCTTGAGCAGTGCGGACGGTTTCAGTGCTATCAAGGACAAAAGCACGAAAGGCTCCGCTTTCTGATATAGTTTTAATAATTTTATCCATAGCTACTATTTTAGCATAAAAATGCCCAAAGGGGGAGCCGTGTGTTTACTGATTTTCAGGATAATGGACCAGGAAATCAGCATGAAAATAAAAAGAGAAACAGATTATTTTAGCATTTGTCAGATTTATGCTATGCTTAAGGTAGAAAATGAAAGGGGTAACAAATGTATTTAGGAGATTTGATGGAGAAAGCCGAGTGTGGTCAATTTTCAATCCTTTCCTTTCTATTACAAGAGTCTCAGACGACCGTCAAGGCTGTAATGGAAGAAACAGGATTTTCAAAAGCAACCCTAACCAAATATGTCACCCTGCTCAATGACAAGGCTTTGGATAGTGGCTTAGAGCTGACTATTCACTCAGAAGATGAAAATCTGCGTCTGTCTATCGGTGCAGCTACCAAGGGGAGAGATATTCGGAGCTTGTTTTTGGAGAGTGCTGTTAAATACCAGATTTTGGTTTATCTTCTCTACCACCAACAGTTTTTAGCCCATCAGCTGGCTCAAGAATTGGTGATTAGCGAGGCTACGCTTGGTCGTCACTTGGCTGGTTTAAATCAGATTTTGTCAGAATTTGATTTATCCATCCAAAATGGACGTTGGCGAGGTCCAGAGCATCAGATTCGCTATTTCTATTTCTGTCTTTTCCGAAAGGTCTGGTCGAGTCAGGAATGGGAAGGTCACATGCAGAAACCAGAGAGAAAACAGGAGATTGCCAATTTAGAGGAAATCTGCGGTGCAAGTTTGTCTGCGGGGCAGAAATTGGACTTGGTTCTCTGGGCTCACATCAGTCAACAACGTCTTCGGGTCAATGCTTGTCAGTTTCAAGTCATAGAAGAGAAAATGCGAGGGTATTTTGACAATATCTTTTATCTTCGTTTGCTGAGAAAGGTTCCGTCCTTTTTTGCTGGGCAACATATTCCACTAGGAGTTGAGGATGGTGAGATGATGATATTCTTCTCTTTTCTCCTATCTCATCGCATTCTTCCTCTTCATACTATGGAGTATATTCTTGGTTTTGGAGGGCAGTTGGCAGATTTACTGACGCAATTGATTCAAGAAATGAAGAAGGAGGAACTATTGGGGGATTATACAGAGGACCATGTCACCTATGAACTCAGTCAGCTTTGTGCTCAAGTCTATCTCTATAAGGGCTATATTTTACAGGATCGCTACAAGTACCAGTTAGAGAATCGTCATCCATATTTACTGATGGAACATGATTTTAAAGAGACAGCAGAGGAGATTTTTCATGCTCTGCCTGCTTTTCAACAGGGGACAGATTTAGATAAGAAGATTCTCTGGGAATGGCTCCAGTTAATCGAATATATGGCTGAAAACGGTGGCCAGCATATGCGGATTGGTCTGGATTTGACATCTGGTTTTCTTGTCTTTTCAAGGATGGCAGCCATTTTGAAACGGTATTTGGAATACAATCGTTTTATTACCATTGAAGCTTATGACCCTAGTCGGCATTATGATTTGCTGGTTACCAATAACCCGATTCATAAGAAGGAACAGACACCAGTCTATTATTTAAAAAACGACTTGGATATGGAAGATTTGGCAGGGATTCGTCAGTTATTATTCACTTAAAAGGCTTGGTTAATCCAGGTCTTTTTTGTGAAATTCACACAATCTCCTCACATTTTTTTAAAAATTAAAAAAAGTTGATAAACAAGAAAGCGCTTTATTTTGTATACTAGTAAGTGTAAAGAGGAAACACCTCAAGATCTTTATCAGGAGGACAGTACATGTCACAAGAAAAATACATCATGGCCATTGACCAGGGAACTACAAGTTCTCGTGCCATCATTTTCAACAAAAAAGGGGAAAAGGTTAGCTCGAGTCAAAAAGAGTTTACCCAGATTTTCCCTCAGGCAGGTTGGGTTGAGCACAATGCCAATGAAATTTGGAACTCTGTTCAGTCAGTTATTGCGGGTGCTTTCATCGAAAGTGGTGTCAAGCCAAATCAAATCGAGGCAATCGGGATTACCAACCAACGTGAAACAACGGTTGTCTGGGATAAGAAAACAGGACTTCCTATCTACAATGCTATCGTTTGGCAGTCACGCCAGACAGCACCTTTGGCTGAGCAACTAAAAAGCCAAGGTTATGTGGAAAAATTCCATGAAAAGACTGGTTTGATTATTGATGCTTACTTCTCTGCTACCAAGGTTCGTTGGATTTTGGATCATGTAGAAGGTGCTCAAGAGCGAGCAGAAAAAGGGGAATTGCTCTTTGGTACTATCGATACTTGGTTGGTTTGGAAATTGACTGACGGTGCGGCTCACGTGACTGACTACTCAAATGCAGCTCGTACCATGCTTTATAACATTAAAGAACTCAAATGGGATGATGAGATTTTGGAAATCCTTAACATTCCGAAGGCTATACTTCCAGAAGTTCGTTCTAACTCCGAAATCTACGGCAAGACAGCTCCATTCCATTTCTATGGTGGAGAGGTGCCAATCTCAGGTATGGCTGGGGACCAACAAGCAGCCCTCTTTGGACAGTTGGCTTTTGAGCCAGGTATGGTTAAGAATACTTATGGAACAGGATCTTTCATCATCATGAATACTGGGGAAGAGATGCAGTTGTCTGAAAACAACCTCTTGACAACCATTGGTTACGGAATCAACGGTAAGGTTTATTATGCCTTGGAAGGTTCTATCTTCATCGCAGGAAGTGCTATTCAGTGGCTTCGTGATGGTCTTCGCATGGTTGAAAATTCACCAGAATCTGAAAAATACGCTCGTGATTCTCACAACAACGATGAAGTTTATGTCGTTCCAGCCTTTACAGGTCTAGGCGCTCCATACTGGAACCAAAATGCTCGTGGTTCCGTCTTTGGTTTGACTCGTGGAACAAGCAAAGAAGACTTTATCAAGGCGACTTTGCAATCTATTGCTTATCAAGTGCGTGACATCATCGACACCATGCAAGTGGATACTCAGACCGCCATTCAAGTACTGAAGGTGGATGGTGGTGCAGCCATGAACAACTTCCTCATGCAGTTCCAGGCGGATATTTTAGGCATTGACATTGCACGTGCTAAAAACCTGGAAACAACAGCTCTAGGAGCGGCCTTCCTAGCAGGTTTGTCAGTAGGGTACTGGAAAGACTTGGACGAGTTGAAACTCTTGAACGAGACAGGAGAACTCTTTGAGCCATCTATGAACGAATCTCGCAAGGAACAACTCTACAAGGGCTGGAAGAAGGCTGTGAAAGCAACTCAAGTCTTTGCGGAAGTAGACGACTAATACTGGCAGAATAAAGCGATTTATTTAGAAAGTGTGTAAATATGGAATTTTCAAAGAAAACACGTGAATTGTCAATTAAAAAAATGCAGGAACGCACCCTGGACCTCTTGATTATCGGTGGAGGAATCACAGGAGCTGGTGTAGCCTTGCAGGCGGCAGCTAGCGGTCTTGAGACTGGTTTGATTGAAATGCAAGACTTTGCAGAAGGAACATCTAGTCGTTCAACAAAATTGGTTCACGGAGGTCTTCGCTACCTCAAACAATTCGACGTAGAAGTGGTCTCAGATACGGTTTCTGAACGTGCAGTGGTTCAACAAATCGCTCCACACATTCCAAAACCAGATCCAATGCTCTTACCAGTTTACGATGAAGATGGAGCAACCTTTAGCCTCTTCCGTCTTAAAGTAGCCATGGACTTGTACGACCTCTTGGCAGGTGTTAGCAACACACCAACTGCGAACAAGGTTTTGAGCAAGAAAGAAGTCTTGGAACGCCAGCCAAACTTGAAGAAGGAAGGCTTGGTAGGAGGTGGAGTGTATCTTGACTTCCGTAACAACGATGCGCGTCTCGTGATTGAAAACATCAAACGTGCCAACCAAGACGGTGCCCTCATTGCCAACCACGTGAAGGCAGAAGGCTTCCTCTTTGACGAAAGTGGCAAGATTACAGGTGTTGTAGCTCGTGATCTCTTGACAGACCAAGTATTTGAAATCAAGGCCCGTCTGGTTATTAATACAACAGGTCCTTGGAGTGATAAAGTACGTAATTTGTCTAATAAGGGAACGCAATTCTCACAAATGCGCCCAACTAAGGGAGTTCACTTGGTAGTGGATTCAAGCAAAATCAAGGTTTCACAGCCAGTTTACTTCGACACAGGTTTGGGTGACGGTCGTATGGTCTTTGTTCTCCCACGTGAAAACAAGACTTACTTTGGTACAACTGATACAGACTACACAGGTGATTTGGAGCATCCAAAAGTAACTCAAGAAGATGTAGATTATCTACTTGGCATTGTCAACAACCGCTTTCCAGAATCCAACATCACCATTGATGATATCGAAAGCAGCTGGGCAGGTCTTCGTCCATTGATTGCAGGGAACAGTGCCTCTGACTATAATGGTGGAAATAACGGTACCATCAGTGATGAAAGCTTTGACAACTTGATTGCGACTGTTGAATCTTATCTCTCCAAAGAAAAAACACGTGAAGATGTTGAGTCTGCTGTCAGCAAGCTTGAAAGTAGCACATCTGAGAAATATTTGGATCCATCTGCAGTTTCTCGTGGGTCTAGCTTGGACCGTGATGACAATGGTCTTTTGACTCTTGCTGGCGGTAAAATCACAGACTACCGTAAGATGGCTGAAGGAGCTATGGAGCGCGTGGTTGACATCCTCAAAGCAGAATTTGACCGTAGCTTTAAATTGATCAATTCTAAAACTTACCCTGTTTCAGGTGGAGAATTGAACCCAGCAAATGTGGATTCAGAAATCGAAGCCTTTGCGCAACTTGGAGTATCACGTGGTTTGGATAGCAAGGAAGCTCACTATCTGGCAAATCTTTACGGTTCAAATGCACCGAAAGTCTTTGCACTTGCTCACAGCTTGGAACAAGCGCCAGGACTCAGCTTGGCAGATACTTTGTCCCTTCACTATGCAATGCGCAACGAGTTGGCTCTTAGCCCAGTTGACTTCCTTCTTCGTCGTACCAACCATATGCTCTTTATGCGTGATAGCTTGGATAGCATCGTTGAGCCAGTTTTGGATGAAATGGGACGATTCTATGACTGGACAGAAGAAGAAAAAGCAACTTACCGTGCTGATGTCGAAGCAGCTCTCGCTAACAACGATTTAGCAGAATTAAAAAATTAAGAAAAAATAAAAGAGGTGGAGGGCAGCATTCCTTGTCGCTCGTCCCTTCTTTTTAATGGAGACAGAAAGATGATGAATGAATTATTTGGAGAATTTCTAGGGACTTTAATCCTGATTCTTCTAGGAAATGGTGTTGTTGCAGGTGTGGTTCTTCCTAAAACCAAGAGCAATAGCTCAGGTTGGATTGTGATTACTATGGGTTGGGGGATTGCAGTTGCGGTTGCAGTATTTGTATCTGGCAAGCTCAGTCCAGCTCATTTAAATCCAGCTGTGACAATTGGTGTAGCTTTAAAAGGTGACTTGCCTTGGGCTTCCGTTTTGCCTTATATCTTAGCCCAGTTCGCAGGGGCTATGCTGGGTCAGATTTTGGTTTGGTTGCAATTCAAACCTCACTATGAGGCAGAAGAAAATGCAGGCAATATTCTGGCAACCTTCAGTACTGGACCAGCCATCAAGGATACTGTATCAAACTTGATTAGCGAAATCCTTGGAACCTTTGTTTTGGTGTTGACAATCTTTGCTTTGGGTCTTTACGATTTTCAGGCAGGTATCGGAACCTTTGCAGTGGGTACCTTGATTGTCGGTATCGGTCTATCGCTAGGTGGGACAACAGGTTATGCCTTGAACCCAGCTCGTGACCTTGGACCTCGTATCATGCACAGCATCTTGCCAATTCCAAACAAGGGAGACGGAGACTGGTCTTACGCTTGGATTCCTGTTGTAGGCCCTGTTATCGGAGCAGCCTTGGCAGTGCTTGTATTCTCACTTTTCTAGTTTATACTCTTCGAAAATCAAATTCAAACCACGTCAGCGTCGCCTTACCGTACTCAAGTACAGCTTGCGGCTAGCTTCCTAGTTTGCTCTTTGATTTTCATTGAGTATTAGAAAACAATTATGTTGATAGAGCTTGGGCAAGAGCCCAATTTCAGCAAAAAATGAAGTAAATCTTCTCATAATAAAACGCATCATATCAAGCACGAAAATTCCACGAGGTCAACTACAGTCAGAAAGCTGAACAACAAGCCAAAACGCCCAAAAAAGGCGGCAAAAAGCAAGCACCTGCAAGCAACGTGCCGAAATGGTCAAATCCTGATTATGTCAACGAATTAGACCCAAAAATCGTTGATATGCTAGTAGAATTTCACAAGTCACAAGGCACTTTGGAAACTCCCGAGGCGCAAGCAGAAATCGCCCAAAAACGTGAAGAAATCGAGCAAAGGAGAGCTGAGCTTGAGGATAAAAAACAAGAGCTTTTGAACCGCTTGAACAAATAGAGTTTCGCAAGTATTATGCTTACAAATTACTTGAGCAATTAACTAAAATATAAACCCTGCCTTTATATCTAGGCAGGGTTTATATTTTAGAAATTCACGTAGGTTGTTACGGTTTTTACATACCCAGTATAGTTTGAGTTTCTATAGTATTCAGTGATAAACTTCCATTTTCTTTGAGCAACATGGATATAAGTACTTGTTATGTAGTATGGATATGGGCTTTGTGAATCCAAGTAAGACTGATAAGCTTGTATACCAAAATATGCTCCACCAATTATTGCACCCCATGGACCCCCCAATAAAGCACCTATCCTACCAATCATATAACTGATTCCAGCACCAGTCATGAAGTTAGCGAATGTGTTAGCTTGTTTATTCCCATGTATTGTGTTGACGTAATTCCAAACATTAGGATCGTATGATCTAAAAGATATATTTAGGTCGATTTCATTCTTTTGATAAGCCATATAAAATGCCCCATTGATATAGACGCCGTCAGCACGTCGTTCAATAGTGTCTACACTTCCATCTGGATTGACAACCTCAAGAACTTCATCGCTTAAAATATTTACTTGCGTATCTCCGAACCGCACTGATGAGCCATTCTCAAACTGAGCCTCACCAGATACAACTTTAGAGTTTGCCGATAAGCTATCATCAGCAAAAACAACAAGCGACGGGGAAATGCTAGACATACAGAAAACAGACATAACTAGCAAACACATGCATTTAAACATCTTAGACATAACGGAAACTCCTTTGTATTTTTGATTTTTTTTAACTTTTATTATACAATAAAACCAAATAAAAAGAAAGCGGTAACAATATGCTTAATGCGAAAATTTTTTATATATTTTTATGTTTGATCGTTATCGAAACTACAGGCTTGTTGTTGTTGAAAAGAGGTCTCGAAATGGGTTATTTAGACACAGAAGCTATTATCCTCGCAGTTTTTTCATTTGCTTTTTACAACCTATGTTCATTCGCTTGGGTCTGCTCTACAATAAAAAATAAATAGACGTATTTTCAAAAAAAAAAATGCATATTTATCTTATCAAAACGACGATTTAAATCGTCGTTTTTTTGTAGTACGACGGGCATGTCGTATATCTGAGGTGTAAGTCCTCGGTGGGCACCTGCTACCGGTGAACCCAATAGCGATTCCCAAGCCTGACTATCGTGAGGTAGCAGGGAGAGGAAGGGATAGCGAAATCGTGGCTCTACGAACAGGAACGTGATAGTAAGGCGTATATAGCGGATAAGGAGGCTTCAAACTCTAAAGTCCAAAAAGGTAGTCGTAACCTATATGTGTAAATCACGAGAGTAATTGAATTCGGACTAAGGTTTGTGTGAAAAAGATAAATCTTTCTAGAGTCTAAAGACTCTGCGTCAGATTTCCTATTTTCACTGTAACCTTTTAACGTCCTCATATCTTGTATAAACGAGGAAAGATGTACGACTTATCCCGTGAGGTTTCATGAGCGCTGAAAGCGTAGTAACAACGAATCATGAGAAGTCAGCCGAGCCCATAGTAGTGAGGAAACTTCCGTAATGGAAGTGGAGCGAAGGGGTGAATACTCAAACAGTCTGGGGAGAGACTGTTTGAGGTCTGTCGCTAGAAAGAGAAAACGACAGATCGAAGTAATCCTACTTCACTTGTGTCTGTAAAATGAGTGGTCTGATAGAACTGGACTTTGACACGTAATGACTAGATGAAGGTTCACCAATATAAGATGTCCCTCAGGCACCAAAACAAGAAAGGAATACGCACATGTCAAAACTGCTAGATAAGATATTATCACGCGAAAATATGCTGGAAGCCTACAATCAAGTAAAATCCAATAAAGGCTCAGCTGGGATTGATGGAATGACTATCGAAGAGATGGATAATTATCTCAGACAAAACTGGCGCTTGACTAAGGAACTGATAAAACAGAGAAAATATAAGCCTCAACCAGTTCTTAGAGTTGAGATACCTAAACCAGACGGAGGCATCCGTCAACTAGGAATTCCAACAGTTATGGATAGAATGATTCAACAGGCCATTGTCCAAGTCATGAGCCCCATTTGTGAACCCCATTTCTCAGATACGAGTTATGGTTTCAGACCAAATAGGTCATGTGAAAAAGCCATCATGAAGCTCTTAGAATACTTAAATGACGGCTATGAGTGGATAGTGGATATAGACCTAGAGAAATTTTTCGATACAGTTCCTCAAGATAGATTGATGTCCTTAGTACATAACATTATCGAAGACGGAGATACGGAATCCTTGATTCGTAAGTATCTTCATTCAGGTGTTATCATTAATGGTCAACGTTATAAAACACTAGTTGGTACACCACAGGGAGGAAATTTATCTCCTCTCTTATCCAATATCATGCTTAATGAATTGGACAAGGAATTAGAAAAGAGGGGACTTCGATTTGTGCGCTACGCAGATGATTGTGTGATTACGGTCGGAAGCGAGGCAGCCTCTAAGCGTGTGATGTATTCAGTCAGTCGTTTTATTGAGAAACGGCTAGGTTTGAAAGTAAACATGACCAAGACTAAGATTACCAGACCAAGAGAGTTGAAATATCTAGGTTTTGGGTTCTGGAAATCATCAGATGGTTGGAAAAGCCGTCCACATCAAGATAGTGTTCGGAGATTTAAGTTTAAATTGAAGAAACTAACACAGAGGAAATGGAGTATAGACCTAACAAGACGTATTGAGCAACTGAATTTGTCTATTCGAGGATGGATAAACTATTTCTCATTGGGAAATATGAAAAGTATAGTCGCCAGCATAGATGAGCGCTTGCGTACTCGCCTACGAGTGATTATCTGGAAGCAATGGAAGAAGAAATCGAGACGATTATGGGGATTGCTTAAGTTAGGAGTTCCTAAATGGATAGCAGATAAGGTATCTGGCTGGGGCGACCATTATCAATTAGTAGCTCAGAAGTCGGTACTTAAACGTGCTATATCAAAACCAGTCC
>ERZ1023198.71-NODE-71-length-11297-cov-8.410069_pt1 | contig 11297 bp, 5 predicted proteins | sample MGYA00380442_ERZ1023198 | MGnify/ENA primary metagenome ERZ1023198 (study PRJEB33173, sample SAMEA4830331) | metagenome | study: EMG produced TPA metagenomics assembly of the PRJEB25223 data set...
TTTTTGCTAACGCAAAAAATGAGTGGCAAAATGCTAGCCACTCATAGTTCTAAACCAAAATATAATATAACTATTCAAACTGCTTTTCAGAACGTTTAAATACAATAATCGTCAAAAGACAACATAAAATAATAAGGATAGCCATGGCTACAAGAATATTACTATACACTCCAGAAGAATAATTTATAAATTCCAGAACTAGTTTACGATTAATCAATTGTAGTGACAATAAACCTCCTACAATTGCTATACCTGTTCCCTCTGATAAAAAACTTGTGAAATTTAGCAAACTCATTCCAGAAGCAACTTCTTCTTCAGAAAGACTACTTGATACTATTTTTGATATAACTGTTTTAGTAAAAGATAATCCGCCCATAACAAATATAAACATAAAAGTAGTCAACCACATACTAAACTCAACAAAAAATGCAATAGTTAAAAAACTTATAGAGATAGACAATGATCCTAAAATAAAAACAAATAATGATCCTTTTCTATCCACTAAAAAACCACCAAAATAACCAAAAACAATAACACTCATGGTTCCAGGAAAAATAACACTATTACCTATTGTCGCTACATTTACATGATAAATAGTTTTCATCATATAAGGCACCATTGATATAAAACCAGCTACTATAGAAAATATTAGCCCACCAGAAAACAAACCAAGCATAAACGGAATGTTTTTCCCTAGTTTAGGATTAATAAAAGGGTTAGAAACTCTTGAAATATGTTTAATAAAAATCACAAAAAAGATTGTGAAGAGTATTAAAAAAGTCCAATTATAATTTGTCGTAAATAACATAAAACATATAATACTTATAGACATTAAAACAATACCTACGATATCTAATGTATTTTTTGTTGATTTACCAGGTACCATTACTTTAATAAGAAAAGGTATAGTTACTATTGTAATCATAGGAAGTATAAGTAGGTAAGACCAATGAATATAATGTGCTATTATTCCCCCTATTGAAGGACCTAACCCTTCACCTAAAGCTACAATTGATCCTATAAAACCAAAGGCTTTGCCTTGTTTTTTTCTTGTAATATTTCTAGCTACAACCACCATAATCAGTGAAGGGAATGCAGCAGATCCTACTCCTTGTACTAACCTACCAAAAATCAAAATAAAAAAGTGATTGTGACCAATAAAAGCAATCAATGAACCAAGACAGCTCAAACTAATACCAATAATTAACAATTTTTTTATATTTATATAATCAGATAATTTTCCATATACTGCTGTTCCTATCGAAAAAGTTAACATATATGCAGTGTTTACCCAGTTTGTAATTCCAGGAGTAGTATTAAAATGATTTGCAATATCAGGTAAAGAAACATTTAAAACCATTTCATTTAATACACTAAAAAATGAAAGAATACAAAGCCAAAATAAAACGCTATAAAACAAACCTTTAAATTTTTTATATAAACTAAACAATTTTACCTCTTTACTTGAGGTGACTAAAGTTTATAGGGGTAAATTATTCTTTCACCTCATATAAATTCCCCAAATTTTTAAATAGACACTTCATAAAAAAATCCTCCTAAATTAGAATAGTTTAAATATATCATTTTTGTTCAGTAATATTAATATGTACACTATTTCCAAAATTTAAATTCATGTTGCCAAAAATCGATTTGTTTTTGCAATTGTTTTTCGTTCGCTTTTAAAGTCGATTTCATTAAGTCCGTTAAATCGACTGGCGAAATTTCTTTTATCAAATTCTTATATTTTGTTCTAGAATTTCTGTGAAGCTTTCCCCATTCTTCTTCATCACTCAATAACATAAAAACTATTGCTCTATCCGCAGTGCGTTGGATAGTTTTCCAATCTGGTTGCAAGATATGTAAATCACTAAAGCAATCATTCCAGTAATCCACCATATCTCTTTTAAGTTCGATTTCTACACGCCATAAATGTTCAGACATAACTTCAGCATCTGCATTATCTTTACGTTCTTGCTTTTTATTATAAATTCTAATAAATCTATTACTATCTCTCACGCCAAAATATTTTGTTTCTGGCTTACCATTACGACCATAAAAAATAGTTTTCTTAACTGCTTTATCAGACATTGCATAGTAGTCACTCAAATCATCTTCAAAATCAAAGGCTAAATCTAATCTTGTAAAACCGTCATCTTCCATGTAGCTTATTATATTTTGTTTTAACCAAATCATTTCATCTCGTGTAAGTTTGTTTGGATTAAATTCAATACGCATATTACGTCTATCCCAACTATCTGCTTTCACTTTGTCATATTCAATATAAACTTTTTCTTGAAGTGCTTTAGCTTTAAACTTTGTTTGAAGAATATCCCAAAGTCTTATTTGGGGCTCTACACTCATAAATTTAGAAAGGGCTTGAGCGTTGTCTCGGTTGAGATTTCCAACGATCGTCATTGCATCAAAACTTAATTTTGGATCAGATATGCACACAGTATGTGCGTCCAACCGGCTATTAGAGTAGCCGGTTTTAGAAAAATTGTCTAAATCGTGATTTTCCAAATGATTCGTATGATTTGCATGATTATTTTTATACATAAAAAATCGACTCCTTAATCTCAATTTCGTTTAAGGAATCGCTCACCCAAATATATATCTTGATGTATATTCAAATATCGTTTAATATCTAAATATACAAAATTATAAAAAACAACTCAGTGTGTTTTCTTTGAATGATGTCGTTCACAAACTTTGGTCAGGGCGTGAGCGACTCCTTTTTATTTTGTTATTAATATAACACTATCAAAAGACTTGGTCTAATCAGATCAGGTCTTTTTTTATTTAAGCATTTGTATTATCTGGTAAACAGTTAAAACTACTAAAACACCAAGTACATACTTACTTGTTATAAAATTCTCAAAAGCTTCTCTGAATTTCATTTCTTCAACTCCTTTTATTGCTTTATTCCAATTGCTTTATTGACGTTGAGCCTCGGAACCCTTAACAATCCCAAAACTTGTCGAATGGTCGGCTTAATAGCTCACGCTATGCCGACATTCGTCTGCAAGTTTAGTTAAGGGTTCTTCTCAACGCACAATAAATTTTCTCGGCATAAATGCATGTTCTATAAGTGCATACCTCTATCTCGTTTTTGATTCTTTTGTTGTTCTTGTTGCTGTTCCTGTTCTGAATATAATTCTGGATTCATTTTTTTATCTAAGTTTCCTGCTAAACCATTTAGTTTTGGTTCATCTTCTGTTAACTTATTAACTCTTTCCGCAAAGGTATTTCTTCCTAAAACTCGTTCTAACTCTTTTAGTAAGATTTTTAAAAGCTTTAACGCTATTTCTATATTCTCTTTAAGTGGCTTTGCATTTTCGTAAAGTCGGTTGAAATTATCGTCTGTATTTTCAATACGCTCAACTGCTTTATTTAATAAATCATCTTTCTCTCGTATTTCCTTATCTTTATCATCTAAGGCTCTACCAGACTTTATATACTCGTAATCTTCCGAAATATCTTGAGCAGCTTTTATCTGTTTCTGAAATTCATTGAAATCTTTTTGGCTTATTACAACATTTCCAGTTTCTTGTATTTCTTTGCTAAATAAACCACCTACTTTTTCAGTTTCTTGCTCATACGGAACATTTATAGGCTTTTTAAGCGTATTTAACGATTTTTGGTACTCTTGCATTAATTTATCGTTCTTTTGCTTTATATGGTTTGTTTTTTGGCTCTCACGTTCATATTCTTGCTTATGATATTCAGTTTTTTGTTTATACTGACTCATTTGCTCATGTTTGGCATTTGTTACTTGTCTTGATTGCCCACGTTCTAAATCATATCCTCTTTGTTTAACATGCTCATTAAATCTATCTTGAAACGCTGTTAAAGCTTTTTTATTACCTACAACTTCTTTAGCACTTAAACGACCATCATCAGTTATTGGAACAACGCCATAATGCATATGTGGTGTTTTTTCGTCCATGTGAACTGTTGCATATAATAAATTATCTTTACCGTATTCTTGTTCTAAAAACTCTTTAGCATATTCAAAAAACTGCTTTGTATCTTCTGGCGTTTGATTATCAAAGAAATCATTGTCTGATGTAATTAAACCATCAATGTGTTTAATCGCGTCTGTTCTAATTTTTCTTTTGCCTGTATAATTCTGTTCGATTTTTTCATCAATCAAGTTATTAAAATTCTGTTTATTAGCATTTACCAAATCATAATTTAAGTAAGTTTTACTATGGTCTATATCTTCATTTTCATAATTATTATTTTCTCTTTGAACATGTTTTTGTATGCCCGTTGTATTTGTTCCAGATTTAACTTTTGAAACTCTAACAATGGAATAAGACATATAAAAATCACTCCTAAGCACAAAGGTTTCATGTGTATTTAATAGTTTAAGTCTAACACACTAGACTTATTTTTAATAAGTCGTTAATACGTGTGCTCTGCGAGGCTTAAACCTGTTTTTGCTAACGCAAAAAATGAGTGGCAAAATGCTAGCCACTCATAGTTCTAAACCAAAATATAATATAACTATTCAAACTGCTTTTCAGAACGTTTAAATACAATAATCGTCAAAAGACAACATAAAATAATAAGGATAGCCATGGCTACAAGAATATTACTATACACTCCAGAAGAATAATTTATAAATTCCAGAACTAGTTTACGATTAATCAATTGTAGTGACAATAAACCTCCTACAATTGCTATACCTGTTCCCTCTGATAAAAAACTTGTGAAATTTAGCAAACTCATTCCAGAAGCAACTTCTTCTTCAGAAAGACTACTTGATACTATTTTTGATATAACTGTTTTAGTAAAAGATAATCCGCCCATAACAAATATAAACATAAAAGTAGTCAACCACATACTAAACTCAACAAAAAATGCAATAGTTAAAAAACTTATAGAGATAGACAATGATCCTAAAATAAAAACAAATAATGATCCTTTTCTATCCACTAAAAAACCACCAAAATAACCAAAAACAATAACACTCATGGTTCCAGGAAAAATAACACTATTACCTATTGTCGCTACATTTACATGATAAATAGTTTTCATCATATAAGGCACCATTGATATAAAACCAGCTACTATAGAAAATATTAGCCCACCAGAAAACAAACCAAGCATAAACGGAATGTTTTTCCCTAGTTTAGGATTAATAAAAGGGTTAGAAACTCTTGAAATATGTTTAATAAAAATCACAAAAAAGATTGTGAAGAGTATTAAAAAAGTCCAATTATAATTTGTCGTAAATAACATAAAACATATAATACTTATAGACATTAAAACAATACCTACGATATCTAATGTATTTTTTGTTGATTTACCAGGTACCATTACTTTAATAAGAAAAGGTATAGTTACTATTGTAATCATAGGAAGTATAAGTAGGTAAGACCAATGAATATAATGTGCTATTATTCCCCCTATTGAAGGACCTAACCCTTCACCTAAAGCTACAATTGATCCTATAAAACCAAAGGCTTTGCCTTGTTTTTTTCTTGTAATATTTCTAGCTACAACCACCATAATCAGTGAAGGGAATGCAGCAGATCCTACTCCTTGTACTAACCTACCAAAAATCAAAATAAAAAAGTGATTGTGACCAATAAAAGCAATCAATGAACCAAGACAGCTCAAACTAATACCAATAATTAACAATTTTTTTATATTTATATAATCAGATAATTTTCCATATACTGCTGTTCCTATCGAAAAAGTTAACATATATGCAGTGTTTACCCAGTTTGTAATTCCAGGAGTAGTATTAAAATGATTTGCAATATCAGGTAAAGAAACATTTAAAACCATTTCATTTAATACACTAAAAAATGAAAGAATACAAAGCCAAAATAAAACGCTATAAAACAAACCTTTAAATTTTTTATATAAACTAAACAATTTTACCTCTTTACTTGAGGTGACTAAAGTTTATAGGGGTAAATTATTCTTTCACCTCATATAAATTCCCCAAATTTTTAAATAGACACTTCATAAAAAAATCCTCCTAAATTAGAATAGTTTAAATATATCATTTTTGTTCAGTAATATTAATATGTACACTATTTCCAAAATTTAAATTCATGTTGCCAAAAATCGATTTGTTTTTGCAATTGTTTTTCGTTCGCTTTTAAAGTCGATTTCATTAAGTCCGTTAAATCGACTGGCGAAATTTCTTTTATCAAATTCTTATATTTTGTTCTAGAATTTCTGTGAAGCTTTCCCCATTCTTCTTCATCACTCAATAACATAAAAACTATTGCTCTATCCGCAGTGCGTTGGATAGTTTTCCAATCTGGTTGCAAGATATGTAAATCACTAAAGCAATCATTCCAGTAATCCACCATATCTCTTTTAAGTTCGATTTCTACACGCCATAAATGTTCAGACATAACTTCAGCATCTGCATTATCTTTACGTTCTTGCTTTTTATTATAAATTCTAATAAATCTATTACTATCTCTCACGCCAAAATATTTTGTTTCTGGCTTACCATTACGACCATAAAAAATAGTTTTCTTAACTGCTTTATCAGACATTGCATAGTAGTCACTCAAATCATCTTCAAAATCAAAGGCTAAATCTAATCTTGTAAAACCGTCATCTTCCATGTAGCTTATTATATTTTGTTTTAACCAAATCATTTCATCTCGTGTAAGTTTGTTTGGATTAAATTCAATACGCATATTACGTCTATCCCAACTATCTGCTTTCACTTTGTCATATTCAATATAAACTTTTTCTTGAAGTGCTTTAGCTTTAAACTTTGTTTGAAGAATATCCCAAAGTCTTATTTGGGGCTCTACACTCATAAATTTAGAAAGGGCTTGAGCGTTGTCTCGGTTGAGATTTCCAACGATCGTCATTGCATCAAAACTTAATTTTGGATCAGATATGCACACAGTATGTGCGTCCAACCGGCTATTAGAGTATCCGGTTTTAGAAAAATTATCTAAATCCTTATTTTGTAAGTGTTTTGAATGATTTTCTGTATTCATAAAAAATCGACTCCTTAATGTATTTTAAGAAGTCGCTCACCCAAATATATATCTTGATGTATATCTTAATATCGTTTAATATCTAAATATACAAGAGTATAAAAAACATCGAATGTTTTTCATTAGGGTAAGTCGCATTCACAAACTTTGGACGGGGAGTGAGCGACTTCTTTATATTTTGTTATTAATATAACACTATCAAAAGACTTGGTCTATTAAGGCTAAGTCTTTTTTCTTCTTAAGATGTAATATAACTTGTACCAAAAACTAATTATGTTGCATTATTCCAATTCCTCTATTTGTCGACGATACTGCGCTCCTTAATAATCCTAAAGCTGTCCATCGGTCGATTTGATAGCTGACGCTATCCGACCGCTGGCGCTTTTAGTCTAATTAAGGGCTCTCATCGACAAATAGATTTTCTCGGCATAATAGCGTCGTCTTTATAAAGAGTAGCCATCATCTCGTTCATCTTCAAAAATAATTTCTGGTTCTTGTCTCTGATACTTTTTCTTAAAGAACTGTTCATCGTTGTCATCTACAATCATTGTTTCTCGCATTTTTGAACTCTCTAAGTGATTATCAATATAATCGATCAACCTATGATATGCTTCTTCTTTCATCACACCTTTAATCAATCTAAATACATTGTTGAATAAATTATATGATTGATTCAATGCTTTATCTTTTTCTTTATTCTGCTCTAACAAATCATTATAGCTATCAGCTAAATTATTATAGTCATCGACTAATTCCTCATTTTTCAGATGCTCTTCTCTCAGCTCACTATCTAACTGTTTACATCTTTGTTTCGCCTCTTTTAATGCTAATCCTTCTTTGATATATTCATAATCTTTAATAATCAGCTGTGACGCTGTAACTTGCTCCTGCAATGATTCAAACTCGTTTTTATCTATAACGACGTTGCCTGTTTCTTGTGTTTCTTTGCTGAATAATCCACCTACTTTTTCCGTTTCGATCTTATACGGGATATTTAAAGGGGTTTTAAGAACGTTTAAAGCGTTTTGGTACTTTTCCATTACTTCCTTGCTTTCTTGCTTTATATGGTCCAATTTTTGGCTCTGACGCTCGTATTCTTCTTTGTGATAATCTGTTAACTGTTTATATCGACTCACTTGCTCATGTTGTCTCGGCATTAATTTTCTTGATATACCTCTACTCAATTCATAACCACAGCTATTGATATATTCATTAAATCTATCTTGAAATTCCGTCAGCGCTTTTTTATTACCTACCACTTCTTTCGCACTCAATCGTCCATCTTTTGTTATCGGTACAACACCATAATGCATATGAGGCGTTAATTCGTCCATATGCACCGTTGCATAAAGTAAATTATCTTTTCCGTATTCTTGTTCTAAAAATGACTTGGCGTGCTCAAAAAACATCTTTGTTTCTTCTGGTGTTAATTGTTCAAAAAAGCTATTGTCTGATGTAATCAAACCATCAATATGTTTTACAGCATCTTTTCTGATTTTACGTTCACCTTTATAATTCTGTTCAATTTTCTCATCAATTTTTTGATTGAAATCGATCAAGTTATCATTCACTAAATCATAATTTAAATATGAATTTTCCAAATCAATATCCAGATTTTCGTAATTTTTATTTTGTCTTTGGACGTGTTTTTGAATACCTCTTGTATTCGTTTTTGATTTCACTTTAGCAATTCTAATAATGGAATATGACATAATAAATGACCTCCACTGCACATGATTTTGCGTAGCTTTATTTATTAAAGTATAATAACACACTAGACTTATTTTACAATAAGTCGTTAATACGTGTGCTCTGCGAGGCTTAAACCTATTTTTGCTAACGCAAAAAATGAGTGGCAAAATGCTAGCCACTCATAGTTCTAAACCAAAATATAATATAACTATTCAAACTGCTTTTCAGAACGTTTAAATACAATAATCGTCAAAAGACAACATAAAATAATAAGGATAGCCATGGCTACAAGAATATTACTATACACTCCAGAAGAATAATTTATAAATTCCAGAACTAGTTTACGATTAATCAATTGTAGTGACAATAAACCTCCTACAATTGCTATACCTGTTCCCTCTGATAAAAAACTTGTGAAATTTAGCAAACTCATTCCAGAAGCAACTTCTTCTTCAGAAAGACTACTTGATACTATTTTTGATATAACTGTTTTAGTAAAAGATAATCCGCCCATAACAAATATAAACATAAAAGTAGTCAACCACATACTAAACTCAACAAAAAATGCAATAGTTAAAAAACTTATAGAGATAGACAATGATCCTAAAATAAAAACAAATAATGATCCTTTTCTATCCACTAAAAAACCACCAAAATAACCAAAAACAATAACACTCATGGTTCCAGGAAAAATAACACTATTACCTATTGTCGCTACATTTACATGATAAATAGTTTTCATCATATAAGGCACCATTGATATAAAACCAGCTACTATAGAAAATATTAGCCCACCAGAAAACAAACCAAGCATAAACGGAATGTTTTTCCCTAGTTTAGGATTAATAAAAGGGTTAGAAACTCTTGAAATATGTTTAATAAAAATCACAAAAAAGATTGTGAAGAGTATTAAAAAAGTCCAATTATAATTTGTCGTAAATAACATAAAACATATAATACTTATAGACATTAAAACAATACCTACGATATCTAATGTATTTTTTGTTGATTTACCAGGTACCATTACTTTAATAAGAAAAGGTATAGTTACTATTGTAATCATAGGAAGTATAAGTAGGTAAGACCAATGAATATAATGTGCTATTATTCCCCCTATTGAAGGACCTAACCCTTCACCTAAAGCTACAATTGATCCTATAAAACCAAAGGCTTTGCCTTGTTTTTTTCTTGTAATATTTCTAGCTACAACCACCATAATCAGTGAAGGGAATGCAGCAGATCCTACTCCTTGTACTAACCTACCAAAAATCAAAATAAAAAAGTGATTGTGACCAATAAAAGCAATCAATGAACCAAGACAGCTCAAACTAATACCAATAATTAACAATTTTTTTATATTTATATAATCAGATAATTTTCCATATACTGCTGTTCCTATCGAAAAAGTTAACATATATGCAGTGTTTACCCAGTTTGTAATTCCAGGAGTAGTATTAAAATGATTTGCAATATCAGGTAAAGAAACATTTAAAACCATTTCATTTAATACACTAAAAAATGAAAGAATACAAAGCCAAAATAAAACGCTATAAAACAAACCTTTAAATTTTTTATATAAACTAAACAATTTTACCTCTTTACTTGAGGTGACTAAAGTTTATAGGGGTAAATTATTCTTTCACCTCATATAAATTCCCCAAATTTTTAAATAGACACTTCATAAAAAAATCCTCCTAAATTAGAATAGTTTAAATATATCATTTTTGTTCAGTAATATTAATATGTACACTATTTCCAAAATTTAAATTCATGTTGCCAAAAATCGATTTGTTTTTGCAATTGTTTTTCGTTCGCTTTTAAAGTCGATTTCATTAAGTCCGTTAAATCGACTGGCGAAATTTCTTTTATCAAATTCTTATATTTTGTTCTAGAATTTCTGTGAAGCTTTCCCCATTCTTCTTCATCACTCAATAACATAAAAACTATTGCTCTATCCGCAGTGCGTTGGATAGTTTTCCAATCTGGTTGCAAGATATGTAAATCACTAAAGCAATCATTCCAGTAATCCACCATATCTCTTTTAAGTTCGATTTCTACACGCCATAAATGTTCAGACATAACTTCAGCATCTGCATTATCTTTACGTTCTTGCTTTTTATTATAAATTCTAATAAATCTATTACTATCTCTCACGCCAAAATATTTTGTTTCTGGCTTACCATTACGACCATAAAAAATAGTTTTCTTAACTGCTTTATCAGACATTGCATAGTAGTCACTCAAATCATCTTCAAAATCAAAGGCTAAATCTAATCTTGTAAAACCGTCATCTTCCATGTAGCTTATTATATTTTGTTTTAACCAAATCATTTCATCTCGTGTAAGTTTGTTTGGATTAAATTCAATACGCATATTACGTCTATCCCAACTATCTGCTTTCACTTTGTCATATTCAATATAAACTTTTTCTTGAAGTGCTTTAGCTTTAAACTTTGTTTGAAGAATATCCCAAAGTCTTATTTGGGGCTCTACACTCATAAATTTAGAAAGGGCTTGAGCGTTGTCTCGGTTGAGATTTCCAACGATCGTCATTGCATCAAAACTTAATTTTGGATCAGATATGCACACAGTATGTGCGTCCAACCGGCTATTAGAGTA
>ERZ1023198.74-NODE-74-length-10750-cov-317.511080_pt1 | contig 10750 bp, 18 predicted proteins | sample MGYA00380442_ERZ1023198 | MGnify/ENA primary metagenome ERZ1023198 (study PRJEB33173, sample SAMEA4830331) | metagenome | study: EMG produced TPA metagenomics assembly of the PRJEB25223 data set...
TGAAGATGTCAATGTGGCTGCTGGTGTGGCAGCGGAGGCGGTGGAGAATAATGCTACTTTTATTGACAAAAAGAACGAAGTTAAAAAAGTTATTTTAAATGGCGATAAAGGAATATATCAGTGTAATTTTCAAAATGATAAATGTATTGACAACCCAATAAAAATTGGAGAAACAATGTTTGAGGATGCATTTATTAGTCCTGATACAGGTAAAGCTGTTGGTCAAATTTATATTGGAGAAAGCATAGATGGATATATCTATAGATTGAATGACAAGGCTTGGTCGGCTGGATTTTATGCTGAAGAGCTTTATGCCTACAACAGTCTGCCAGGAAACATATACGATATTAAGTCAAGTTATCCAAATCATGAAAGAAAATCTTATCATGGATTTCTATTTGATGGAAAGTATATTACACTAAGAGAAGGTGGAAATATATTAGCTGGCATGAATGCAGCAACATTGGGTATACCTTATGAGGAATTTCAAAAAGCTAGCGGTGCTTTGCATGCTGGTGGCAAATTAGGTCTTATCCGACATAAAACAACTGGTTACACTTATGGTACATATCCTAGGTATGGAGAAATTGATTATCAATACCTAAGAAGTAGATATGGTTATAGTTTAGGCTTAAAAAGAATAGAATGCAATCTAAATAATACAAACTCTTTAGAATGCAAAAAATAAACAGTTAGAGGATTTTTAATAAAATGACTATTTGTAGATATATATTTAGAATTTTGATTATATTACTTATTTTTATATTAATATTTGCGTTTCTATTATACTTATTTCTAGCAAAAGAAACAGCTTATTATTACTGTGATGAAATTTGCATAACAATAATACAACACCATCAAGGTAGGGATACTTTTTTTAGAGTTTATGATGGTATTATAATTAGTAGGAATGCATATTTAATTGTTCCTTATGCTGAATATCCTCTTGAAACATACATATATATAAAAAGAAAGAAAAATAATGGAAAGATAATTGTGGAAAATTTTACCGAACCAGTGAAATATAAAGGGGTTTTAAATAATGTGGATTTTCATGTATCATCTTATGATAGTAATGAAATTAAATATAGAGATCTAAGATACTTGTATTTATTTTTTTGATAAAGCCAAAACCATGTCAATGCATAAATACCATCTCTGCAAACCAAAGTCAAATCAAATTTCAGCAAATTTAAGATTAAGCTAAACCAACCTGACTTTGGTAAAGCCTGTATCTTACATTTGCCATTTTGCTGTAAGCGTTCATATTGTGCTTTAATATCTGGATTGTATTTGGTCGCAGTTACTGTTGCCATATATAGCTTAGCCGCGTAGGTTGGACTCTCGTACGAAAACCCAACATCTAAGCCTCATCCTTAAATCTGTTGGGTATTGTTATCGCTTTACTCAACCTAGGGGCTGGCACACTCATCATAACCGACATAGATAATAAAAGCCGTTACAAAGCAGATGATAAATGAGAAAATATATAGGATTTTTTATATTATTCCCATTAATTTTTACAATAATTGTTTATTCGTATAAACAAATCTTTTTTTTAGGAGAGACTCGGCTTAATGGTGATTATTATGCCATTGAGATGGATAATACATTTTTTGAGTACCTATCGCTAAAAAATGAAAAAGTAATTGGAGCAATCATAAACCGCACAGAGTATAACAATATTCACTTGATAATTTATACCGAAGGAAAAATATGCGATGAACCACAAGGTAGTATGTTTGAGTACTTTCCAAATGATATTATGTATGCGATTTTAGACAATACTGGAAATCTACTGGCATTTAATAATATAGAGGACTATCACTCCTATATATCCTTAAAAAATATAAAGATTGGAAATTTGCATATTAACATAAAAGATTTGTTTAAAATAGAACAAGCAAATCAAGCAGCAAAAAAGTCAGGTTGTATTTACTAAATTGAGTGTGGTGAAACAACCCTGTATGTATCACCTCTCCTTACAAAAAAAGCGGTTGGATTGATATGGTTCATTTCTTATTTTATGCAAGTGAGGCATATAGCCATAAAAAGGAAATGATGGAAAATCCTTCCACCTCCTATTTAGGTCTTACGCAACAAGAAATAGTTAGTAAATCTATAAACCATGCGGTGAAGCGTGGTTATTTACAGGAAAAACTCGATAGTATAAAAGCCCCTCATTCTGCGTATTCATATGAAGATCTACCCTCCGATTACTATGGGGCGGTATTTGGTGCAAATCATTTTGACCCAAAATCAAAAATAAGTTTTGGTCAACAAATTTATAATTATTTTAAACAAGAATTAGATGTTAAGTCCCCATATCATGCACCAAACTACAATGATTTACCAGATATTGATAACAAAAAACATTCTGGCATTTTTAACAGAACTATTAACCCAATGTTTATACCATGAATAAAAAATATTTCTATTATTTCATATTTTGTTTGCTTTTATTTGCATCATATATGTTTGTATTAAAAGACAAAAAAATGTCAAAAGAAAGACTTCAATATCTTATAAATAAGATAGATGATTACAATACCAGTTATGGCACATACCCAAAATCAATAAATAATATCGGTATACTGTTAGATGGAAACAACCACAGAGAAAGTTTTTGCAATATGCATGAGACTATGCTAGATGGTTGGGGTTATTGCTATTACGCCTATTATGATGAATCAAATGATTATGTAATATACATATATTCCTACTTGTATATTTCCAGTTATTCAAGCCTCACTCAAGAAAAAGAAACATATTTATTTATCTATCAGGATATATAAGTGCCATCATCGGTGAGATGGTTGGGGATTGGTTAGTTACAGAAAAACTCAAACAAAGCATTGAATCAGGTGAGATAAAACTAGGCTCAGATGAGTACAACAAACTTCTAAATACTGTCAAGATTACCGCAGGTGCTATCGCCCTACTGTATGACTTTGATGTGGATACAGCGGTAAATGAAGCTTTAGTGGCGGTTGAGAATAATGGCTTAAAAGCTGTTGTAAGCTCTTTAAAAATCGGTAATAAGCTAAGAAATATATACAAGAAAAATAATCGCTTAACATGGGCGGATGCTCGACAAGCAGCAATAGTGGGGCTAGAGCGGACTATATAGATCCTAATACACAATGGAAAATATCACCAGATAGGGGAAATTCTCCCCATGCAGGCAGTGCATGGAAATTAATAAATTCCAAAGGTAGAAGAGTGGGGACAATTTCTAAAGATGGTATATTTTTGCGAGATTAAATGATGATTTATTTTGATTTTAACAATGAAAAGATTTTGGATAGTTTGAAAGCAACTTTAACTAGAGATAACTTAGGTGATTTGTATATAGATTTACAAAAAACACCACCTAAAAATATCAAAACATATTTTTCAATTTCATACTTTGATCATATTTTAAGCGAGGAAGAATATATAAATGAAAAGTTTGTATGCTATTCAAACATCACGAAATCATCTAGTGATAACCTAATAGCAGAAATGAACAAAGTTATGAATAATTTTCTGCGTTTATATGATTTTTTATTTGATTTAAATGATGATTTTGTATATATAGACAATAATTCATCAATTATTAAAACAAAAATAAAGATTTATATGTAAGAAATGTCATTAATGGTTTAAAAGAACGACCTTTGTGTACTTTGGTTTTTTCAAATCTGAAATTAATGGTTGAAATTGGATACGACTTAACGCATCATTTTTATTTTGTTGAGAATACTCATTTTGAAAAAATAAAGGAAATGGTATTATTAAATAAATTATTTATAATATGATTTATGTTGCAATGCAGACACCATTGGTGCCATTCATAAGCTTGCCGCTGGCATGGCAAGCTGTCTATCTGCCAAAGCAGCAGGAAATCGTTGTGAAGCAGGCAGCATTGGTGCTGTCGTTGGTGAGATGTGGGGTGATTATCAAGTAGATGACCCAAACACCCTAACCCAAGCACAAAAAGACAAACTCATCAATCAAGCCAAACTGATTGCAGGCATCACCGCTGCCTTTGCTGGTGAAGATGTCAATGTGGCTGCTAGTGTGGCAGCGGAGGCGGTGAGGTGGAATCATCTTTCAAGAGGTATTCTTGGGCTTGGCTCAGATGAAGATAAAGAGTTTGTAGAAGAATATATCAAATACTGCGGAGGCCCAACCACTAGCTGTAGCACCATCATGCAAAAATGGAAACAGGTTAGCTATAAAAAGAATGCTGGTCTAAATGATGTGCAGATTCAAGATTGGGAATCAAGTGTTAATCAAATATACAAACATTATATAGGATATTGCAAAAATACCGATGCATCTTGTAATGCTATATTAAGAATGGCCAAAGACTATTACATGGTTTCTTATGGTGGCATGAAGGAGATGCTAATCCAAATGGAATTAAGCATGTACACCTACCTTAATGGCGGTGTAGCAGCAATCAAAAACCAAACAATTCCATATATTGCTGAAGGTGTAAATGGTGTTGTAAATTTAGGAAAGCCTAGAGCTAGTGGTAGGGTTCAGATGAGTGGTGGTTCATCTAGAAATAACAGCAATACCCAAAATAATTCATCTTCAGGAGGGTTGATAACAAGCTCTCATGCATCAATAAGAAAGTTACAAGGTCGAAATGTTGGTGTTGCTCAAAACGACTTACAAAGAGCTAGACAATCTGATATTTTTATACAATCTGATGGCAGGTATGTTGTTAGAGGGAAAAATGGTCGTGAGCATATAATTGAACCCCATGGAGAAGTTGTTACAACCATAAATAATCGATCAAATAGTTCGCATTTAAACAAGGTGCAAAATGGCGAGAGAAGACCTGCAACCAATCAGGAGTACTCTTTCATCAAGCAATTTTCGGGAAACTAACTTATGTCAGAAGATTATGATCCTTATCTAGATTTATGTTTGGATATATTATCTGAAAAAAAATATGAAAATATTATTTATACAATGATAAGTATGAATAATAAACAATGGATTAGGATGAATAATATTCAGGAGCTGTCGTCATTTCCCAATAATATATATTTTTTATATGATACACTACCAAATCTAGGTGATTTAATCTTTATATTTATCAATATGGAAACACTTGAAATAAATACCGCTATTTATTATATGGATAATAAAGCACGTAGGTTGGTTTGAGCCTGCAAAAACCCAACAATTGATTTAAAATCCATACTTTATAGGTGGTGAGCTGGTATGGACAAGAAATGATGTTACGCTTAAGTATGACCACCGTCCTGTCATCGCTACTAAGGTCACGCCCAATCAAGAAATCTATGAAGTTGTTGTCAAACACAGCAATAACTCCACAGAAACCTTTAAAACCACTAAAGAACATCCATTTTGGGTAGAAGGCATTGGCTGGCTTAAAGCTTCTTTACTAGAACAAGGCATGACCCTACTTGACAAACATGGTCTGCCTAATGTTACAATCCTCAGCCAAACAAAGCTAACCCACACCGATACCGTCTACAACTTTGAAGTACAAGACTTCCACACCTACCATATTGGTGAATATGGGGTGTGGGTGCATAATGCGGAGTGTTGTGGAAACCATATTTCTTCCATTGTAAAACAAGACGAACTACTACTGAGAGAGGCAAGAAAGTTGTCTCAGCAAGAGAGTCAAGGTATCAATCAAATGATGGAACAAATTAAGAAAGGTAATGAAAATCCAGGTATCGGTACCAGTGTTTATCACGGCATTACAGAATTTAGACATAGAAATGGTGGTAGAATATATGCTAGAAAAACCGCTAATGGTTGGGAAGTTTTGGGTTATTCTGGTAAAGGTAACCAAGCTAAAGTTTGGACTCGACTGAAAGAATTATATGGCAGATAATATGGAAATTCTTTATAAAGATAATGAATTGGAAATTCAGTCTTATGATTTTATAGCTGAATATAGTTATGGAATGGTTGATTTCTTTATATATTACAAAGGGATAGGATATAGTTGCTCTGCTTTTTGTCTAAATGATGTGGGGAAAATAATCAGTCAAGAAAGCTTCTTTTGGAGTATTGGATCAATTATTCTTAAAGAAATTACTAAAGAAAGTATTGTAAATGCTGTACTGTGCATAGTTAGCGATGAATCATTGTGCTTAGATGATATTTTTGTTAGATTAGATGATTAATGAGTAAAACTATAAAAAAAATAGGAAATCAAGAAATTTACCTTGAAATAATTTCAAGTACATATTGTAATAATATGGCTAACTTAGTTTTAGTTATTGACGGGCTTAAAATTGGCACTTTAAGTTCACCAACTTATATTCCTAGTTTTATAAATTCATTGGAAAGTTTGTTGGTAGAAGAAATTTATTTTTGCGAAAAAATGGACAAGGACTTATTTCGTGAGATTATCAGAGAAGGAAAATTAGAAAATGAAAATATCTTTACCTTAGAAGAAACATTCGATGATTTTATGAAAAGATGCATAAGAGATAGGGGAAATTTTTATTTTTACTTTAAATTATACGAAGAACATTTTTTTAGTTATGAAAACATAACGGTAAATACACCAATGATAAAGATTGTAAGTATAAATAAATTTGTTGAATTTTTGAATGAATTGAAGTCATATTTCCAATAGTAAAGCCCATCAATCCATTGAAGATGCTCCCAATACCTACCCAACCACACCGACACCGTCTACAACTTTGAAGTACAAGACTTCCACACCTATCATATTGGCGAATATGGGGTGTGGGTGCATAATGCGGATTGTTGTGGAGTTGATGTTAAAACATCTCCTCTGCCTGTTGCTGGGGCTAAGAGATCAGATAAAGTTAATGAAATCTATAAGTCAAACCCAAAGCACACATTAGGTCAAACAGGAAATCGTCCGAATGCTGGTATTGAGCCAAGAAACTCTTTTGAGCTATTTGAAAACTCTTTTCAGTCTGGAAATAAAAGATATTCCATTGATTCTGATGGAAACATTCATCAATTTGCAAATTCCAATGATGGTACTTGGCATTGGGCTGGTCGTACAGGTAAAGATCAGCCAGAATCGCAACGCTTAAATTCATCAAACATTCCAAATAATGTCTTTGGCAAATTGGGGACGACTTACAATAAGGTAAAACGTAAATGATATTTGAAATTCCATGTAATAGGCAGTCATCAGAATGCTCCAAAAGGCTGTCTATCATTATCGAAAATTTAGGCTCTGATTTCTTTAGTGTGAATTTTTGCGTGGATATGAATTTCTTTCCGCATTATTTGGCATACAATTTACGTGGCATATTCTTAAAGTCTTTTGACAACAAGGAGATTTTTGAAAACCAAGTAAATGATGATTTTTTTAATCTAGATGATAGAAGGTTAATGATACGCCTCATTCAAGAATCTTTTGTATATATGTATAGAAGAGAGGAAATTATTCAATTGAATTTGTACCCTCGAGAATACGATGACTCATGGTTTGAAAATTATGACTTATTATTTGATAATATTTCAAATAGGGAGGAAAATAGAGATAAACTATGGGAGATTGATTCTATGGAATATACAAACAATGGGTATTTTATTTTTATTGTAAATCACCTTAAAAACACTAAAGTTGTTTTTATCAGCTACAACAAAAATTTAGATGATGAGCTAGGTAGGTTTTGTAACCCAGAAGCCATCAAGAAGGATCCAAAGTTTTTTGATGAGTCTATATGGTCAGTACGAGTGGTAGAAGTGTATACTGCCGAGTTTCTTACGGTGATCAAACGGATTATTAATTATTTATCAATGTCGAATGATGCTAATTCTCAATGCCATCTAAAGCAATAATACACCGACCATCATCGCTTTAGATGGTATGGACATACAAATCCCCATCTCTCAAAAAGAACAAAAGGCAGGTATCACACTACAAGAACAAATTGACATACCCATACAACAGCCTGAGTATAGCTATTTAAACCAGTTTATTGATAGAGAAGATACCACTTGGCAAGAGATTGTCTTAGCAGAAGATAGCTGGGATTATAAGCAAGAAGGGTTGACGCCTGCTGGTGCTGCCATTGTGGGCAGTCAGACCGTCGGAGCAATGGCAGGTGCTGCGTTTAGTTCTCTTACCAACCTAGCCAGTGTTAGCTTGATTAATAATCAAGGAGATGTTGAAGCGACCCTCAAAGAACTTGGTCCCAAAGACAATGTCAAACAACTCACCCTTGCCATCGTAAGTGCTGGCATTAGCCATAAGATTGACAAGAGCTTGGGGTTAAAAGGTATAGATATCACCCAAACAGGCTTTGACCAAAGATTGGTAAAAGTCATTGCTGATAGTACCAGTACAAGCTTGTTACAGACAGCTGTCTATGGCAGTGATTTTGAGGAGAATCTCAAAAAGAATCTTAGAATGCAGTTTGCCACTGTCGCCACTCAAGACACTTTCTCAAATATCGTCAAAGACCTTGACGGCGACACACTAAGTGATAACATTACCCATAAACTTGCCGCAGGTTTAACAGGCTGCCTATCAGCACAAGCCACTGATAACGCCTGTGAATCAGGAGCCATTGGTGCAGTAGTCGGTGAGATGTGGGGTGATTATCAAGTAGATGATCCAAACACCCTAACCCAAGCACAAAAAGACAAACTCATCAATCAAGCCAAACTGATTGCAGGCATCACCGCTGCCTTTGCTGGTGAAGATGTCAATGTGGCTGCTAGTGTGGCAGCGGAGGCGGTGAGGTGGAATGCGACTTATAAGAATAAAGTGCGTAGCATTGCTAGTCTTAGAAGAGAATTTAGCGATAATGACAAGCTGTTGGTTAGCAAAATAGAAAGTGGTGAAATTCCATTTAAGAAAAATGTCGCAGATTATTTATTTCTTATCAATACTGATGAAAATCTGGTTCTACATGTGAAATTTAAAGAACCAATTCGTGTTAAGTTAACCAGAGCGAATGAACCATGGAAAAATAATAAAAGCGTGCCAGGAGAAGAAACACACTCTGCTACAACAATGGTAAGGAATGCAGAATGGGCAGTTTTAGGAAATGTAACTTTAAGTCGACCTATTGGTACTGAAGAATACCGTATTGTACCAGATGAATATGATTTTGATATAAAATCATGGCGTGAATATCCTATTAGAAATATAGCAACGATATTAGGTCGCCCTGGCAATGGCAAGAAATTTAAAATTATACCAGTCGGAAAGGTTATTCTGAGGAAGTAACATGAAGTTAAAAATTATTTATGTAATCATATCGATATTTCTTGCACTGATTGTTTTCTATGAATTTGCAGATAGAAAAATTGGCAACTACACTATCACAAAATCTGCTAGTCAGATACCTGTTTTTAACTATGTTTTAAGCGGGTACGATAGAAACAATTACTACATGGCAGAAGATTTTGTTAATGACTACACTGTCGACGATGGTTATTTATACTATACATATATATCAGGTGGATCTGGAGCGAGCGGCTGGTGTTACCTTGATGACAAACTGATTTTATCAAGAATAAATCTAAAAGAGAATATCATTGAAAAAGATATTGATACTATTAAATATGAACACATGTATAAAAAAATAAGCCAGATTCATGACAGGGATAAAAAATGGTTAACAGAATTAAATAATAAATGTATAAAATGATATTTGGTACAAATTTTAAAAATGCAAGCTAAAATGAAATACGATAATGGAAAGATAGTAGTGATATTTGTCAATACAATCATAAGACAAGCAAGACTTTGATGTCAAAATAACTTTGGCTGAATAAAGGCTAAGCATTGCAGGATGAACTGAATCCACCTTATGCTACTGTCTATCTGCCAAAGCAGCAGGAAATCGTTGTGAAGCAGGCAGCATTGGTGCAGTAGTCGGTGAGATGTGGGGTGATTATCAAGTAGATGACCCAAACACCCTAACCCAAGCACAAAAAGACAAACTCATCAATCAAGCCAAACTGATTGCAGGCATCACCGCTGCCTTTGCTGGTGAAGATGTCAATGTGGCTGCTGGTGTGGAATGGTACAGCTCAAATTTTTTATTATAATGAGCTTGAGGAAATAAAAAATGATATAGATGGCACTTATGTAAAGGAGCAATTACAAGCCATTACGAATATTTCAGATGATCTCGCTGAGTTGTTGGAAAATGTTGTTTATCTGAAAAACACTCGAGGGGATTTTATTGTATGTTTCAGACATTCAGGTGAATCATGCCAACCTCGCTCGGGACAAAGATATGCAACACAACAAGAAATTAGACAAGGTTATATTGATGTTGCGATTGAAATTATTCCCAATCGCAGACTTGAAACATCGGTTAAAGTTGTTACCAAGCGTGGAGCTAGGACTGTCTCGGAAGCAGTCATTGAAAAACCAACAAATAATCAAAGCAAACCCTCTCACAGGGCTGCAGTATATATACCAAGAGATCAAGAGCTACGAGAATTATTTACAGCGACAAACCCAAGAGTAGGAGTAAGAATTGGAAACCGTACGCTACTACCAGAGTTAAACAGCCAAGGACTTGTAAGAGTATTTAGGGGTGCGAGCGATGCTGAGGTCAAACAGTATTTTACAGAGTTGACGGGTAAGTCTTTGCCTCAACCAAGAGAAATAACTATTGGCAATGATAAAGGGGTAAGATATTATGTACAAACTGAACATGGTAACTATAATTTACGAAGTATTGCAAAAAGCCAAGACAAAACAGGTCTTGTTTGGACGATTGATATACCTGCGGGAGTTGTCCACAATAAAAAA
>ERZ1023198.79-NODE-79-length-7631-cov-409.070882_pt1 | contig 7631 bp, 11 predicted proteins | sample MGYA00380442_ERZ1023198 | MGnify/ENA primary metagenome ERZ1023198 (study PRJEB33173, sample SAMEA4830331) | metagenome | study: EMG produced TPA metagenomics assembly of the PRJEB25223 data set...
TTTGATGGCAAACCCCAAAGCTTTAGTATCAATGGTGGCAAAACGGATGTAGATGACCCAAACACCCTAACCCAAGCACAAAAAGACAAACTCATCAATCAAGCCAAACTGATTGCAGGCATCACCGCTGCCTTTGCTGGTGAAGATGTCAATGTGGCTGCTAGTGTGGCAGCAGAGGCGGTGGAGAATAATACTTTTGCAGAGATGTATCCCAATGAATGGGATGAAATCGTAAATAATACTGACGGCTCTTACAGTCTTGAGTTGCATGAAGCCATCAGTCGTAACAAGCAGTACATCTTAATCGGTACTAGCTTTATTCCTGTTGTCGGTGATATCCAAGGATTTGTTGAGGCCAAAACTGCAGGTGATCATGTTTTTGCAACCATAGGTCTTATACCTGGTTTGGGGGATGTAGCTCAAAAAGCTCATAAAGCAAAAAAAGCCTATGATACTGCCAAATCCGCCAATGATGTAAAGGGCATGAAAAGTGCCATTCAAGAGGGTGTGGATGTTTTAAAGGCAGAAGGAAGAGTTGAAGTAGTTTCTGGTAGATCTGTTGCTAGTAGAATTAATATTGCTAATGGACGTACCGCTTATACACCTTTAAGAAGCAATGGTCATCCTGTCTCAGCAGGTTTTGATCATGTTCTTGAGGGTCATTTTAATAGCCCTTTGGCAAATAATAGGTCTGTATTTAGCATAACACCTGATAAGCTAAAGAGGATTTTATCTGACAAACATACAATTTCAAGTCCTGTTAGGCAGTTAGATGGAGGTCAATTTGAAAGAGTGGTTAATACTGGTCGGATTGTGGGTAAAGCCAGTCTTAATCAGGGGGGAGGTGATACGACATACATCAAAATTTTAACAGATGTAAAAGGAAATCTTATTACCGTATATCCTATAAAGGGTGGTACACAATGAAAAAATATCAAACTTATAAATTGGTAAAAAAATCACTAATTAATAATTTTATACAGTGTATAGAGAGGTTAATTCAGAATAATGCCTGTAATCAAATTATTGCCGATGAGTTATTGAAATGGATTAATGATAATGAAGTTGAGTTAGTGGGCACTATTTTTGATAAAGTTTATGGTATTTTACAATATAAAGATTTAAATGTTTTGAATTACCCTATTTCTTATGCTAATCATATGGATATTGTACGCAGTCTAGAAAATTGCATAAAATTTAGAGCAAACACAGAAACATTAGCAATGATACTTAGGGATTGCTTGGAGAGTTTATTCTTTTTAGAGACAAACTTTATTTGTGCCAATTGCAAAACGAGTGGCTTAATAGTAGTTAAGGAAAAAGATCTTCTGTATGAATGTAGATCTTGCTCTTTTTTGCAAGATTTGAATGGAGATAAATATACGCCCAGTGAGGCATTAACCATACCCACGATTTCAGATTTAAAACAAATTGGTCAATTGATAAAATGAGTCTAAATAGCCATAAGGAGTAGTACAGTCTTACCCTAGATGGTGCTAATTTAAATACCAAGCACCTAACTGGTACTGTTGGCGGTGATTTGATTGTTAAAAGCCGTCAAGACACTTATCAATACACTCATGATCAAAAACAAGCAGGATTTAGTGCCGATGTTGGCTTTGATGGCAAACCCCAAAGCTTTAGTATCAATGGTGGCAAAACGGATGTAGATGACCCAAACACCCTAACCCAAGCACAAAAAGACAAACTCATCAATCAAGCCAAACTGATTGCAGGCATCACCGCTGCCTTTGCTGGTGAAGATGTCAATGTGGCTGCTGGTGTGGCAGCGGAGGCGGTGGAGAATAATGCTTTTGCAGAGATGTATCCCAATGAATGGGATGAAATCGTAAATAATACTGACGGCTCTTACAGTCTTGAGTTGCATGAAGCCATCAGTCGTAACAAGCAGTACATCTTAATCGGTACTAGCTTTATTCCTGTTGTCGGTGATATCCAAGGATTTGTTGAGGCCAAAACTGCAGGTGATCATGTTTTTGCAACCATAGGTCTTATACCTGGTTTGGGGGATGTAGCTCAAAAAGCTCATAAAGCAAAAAAAGCCTATGATACTGCCAAATCCGCCAATGATGTAAAGGGCATGAAAAGTGCCATTCAAGAGGGTGTGGATGTTTTAAAGGCAGAAGGAAGAGCGACAAAAATTAATGGTGCTCAGGTTATTAAAAAAGTGGAGCGTGGAGAGATAACTCCTGCTGGCACATTACCATCACCAAAAAAAGCAAGTGAGCGACGAAGTAGTCCAGGAAAAGCATTTTCATCAACGAGTTTGCAAGAATTAAAAATCGGAGAGAGTTTGTTTAAAGGTGGCAACTCCGCTCCCGTGCCAAAACAAGTAGCTGATAAATTATCAGGGAGAAGTTTTAGCAATTTTGATGAATTTAGAAGTGCTTTTTGGAAAGAAATGGCTAATGACCCTGCAGTTGCTCAAAATTTTAACCCACAAAATCTAGCCCTTATGAGACAAGGTAATGCTCCTTATGCTATACCTACTCAACAGGTTGGCGAAAGAAAAGTATATGAATTGGATCATAATATAGAAATCCAGCATGGAGGAACAATTTACAATCTTGATAATATTATTATCAGAACTCCCAAAGATCATATCAATAAAGGTGCTGGTAGAAAATAGGAGAATCTTATGAAGCAAGCAGAAAAAAATAGAGTCATTGAATTAATCAGTAAAATTTTTGATAGTTACATATCAGAAATTGAAAATAAAAAAATTAATGAAGAATTAGATTTGTTAATTTCAGACCCAAAATGGAGTGGCTATATCTTTTGGACTAACGACTATTGCACAAAAGAAAATGGACTAGATTATGAAAAATTTTTCCAAAAAATAGAAGAATACGAACTTTCTGATGAGTATAAGAGAAATAAATATATTATCTCGTTGGTCAATGATTTATTAAATAAAAATTTTAACAACAAATTGGAAATGGATATTGTTAATGAGCTTCGCAAGTTAATCCCAAATGAAGATTGGATTGATTGCCTATTTGTCAGCAAATCTTGTTTTTTGGAAAATGGACAGCTTGATGAAAAAGAATTTTTGAAATCCATGGGATTGATTGAGTTTGATGAATCTAACTTAGTATTCCATTTTGAGCACAATTAAGTTTGATATACTCGCAGGCTGTAGATTTTTAATAAATACAGATAATTAGTGTTAGTTGTAGAGCAAACAGGTCTGACTCAAGCTCAATTTAACGATTTTATTAATTCTCGTCCTGATTATTTCAGACTTGAAAACGCATCGGATAATATGGGTCATCGCAATGAGAAACCTGGCAGCGATGATTTGGGTGAAATCATTAGACATATGAATCAATTTAAACGCAAAAGAGGTATTAGATAATGAGTTATGATATGAGCGGTGTGGAGATTTTAGATGCATTATGTTTAGGCAATATTACTCTTGCTGAAAATTTATTAAAACAACACCCACAACACAACTTACTCGCTGTCAATAGCGATAAAAAAAATTGGCTTCACAAAGTCACGGATTCTATGAATCCTGATGAGCCACCACCTGTCACCATCAGCTATCTTATCAACCAAGGCATTCCTATCAACGCCCAAGATGTTTATGGTATGACCCCATTACACTATGCCATGCGTTCAAAGAATGCTGATGCTGCTATCGCCTTGCTGGAGGCAGGGGCTGACCCTAATATTCCTAATAGAGACAATGTCATACCCTTGGCAATGATAGGTATGATACCAAAGCGATTAGATGTACTTGAACTGATGCTCAAAAAAGGTGGTAATGTTCATTTTTATAATGGTCATTATGAAGTGTTACAATTATTAGAGTTGTTTTGGAGTCATGACAAAGATTATATCCCTGTTATTGAAATGATGAAACAGTACGCTTGAAAACCTTTTAAAGCCTAATACACAAACACCCATACCCTAAATGCTGTCAAACTGATTGCAGGCATCACCGCTGCCTTTGCTGGTGAAGATGTCAATGTGGCTGCTAGTGTGGCAGCGGAGGCGGTGAGGTGGAATCATCTTTCAAGAGGTATTCTTGGGCTTGGCTCAGATGAAGATAAAGAGTTTGTAGAAGAATATATCAAATACTGCGGAGGCCCAACCACTAGCTGTAGCACCATCATGCAAAAATGGAAACAGGTTAGCTATAAAAAGAATGCTGGTCTAAATGATGTGCAGATTCAAGATTGGGAATCAAGTGTTAATCAAATATACAAACATTATATAGGATATTGCAAAAATACCGATGCATCTTGTAATGCTATATTAAGAATGGCCAAAGACTATTACATGGTTTCTTATGGTGGCATGAAGGAGATGCTAATCCAAATGGAATTAAGCATGTACACCTACCTTAATGGCGGTGTAGCAGCAATCAAAAACCAAACAATTCCATATATTGCTGAAGGTGTAAATGGTGTTGTAAATTTAGGAAAGCCTAGAACAAATGGCGGAGCTCAAGTTCAGAGGGCTACAAATGACGCTGTTCGAAAAAGACGAGAGTCCTATATTCGTTATAGCCCAAATTGGTCTTCGGGAAGCTTCAAGGCTTCTTATAGAAAATTAACACCTAACGCAAAAGGAAAAGTGAGTGATGATAGGGTAAAAACCAGATATATCAGCTCCGATGGTAGATACACCATAATCAAAGATAATGAAAATAACTATTATCGGATATATGATAATAGCAGAGGTCAGTATCTTGATAGCAATGGCAATATTGTCTCAACTGGACATTTACAAGGCAAAGATGCCAAAGATTATGTTCAGCAAAAAACCCATATTAGGAATTTAGATAATGAGTAATACCAGATTATATCCAGTATTTTGTCTTGAGAGGAATATAGAAATTAATGATCTTCCTAAAATGATTGACTGGGCATATGCAAATGCAGGTAGTCAAACTGTTGTTATTCTAAATGAGGAGGAGGTTCGGTATTATGAAAGCACGGGGCTGTGGGGGATAATATCGGAAGAAACAGATAATTGGCTGTTTGGATTACATGAGGATGACTGGATTTTTGATTTCGATATTATGCAAAACATTATTAATGCCATCAATAGCAAGTATATTAAGATAGACCAGACGGTTGGCAAAATATTATTCATATTGGATTATGCTATTGCAAATCAAAAATCAGTGGTGTTTTATTTGTGATGAAGCATGGTAGATACCATCTCTCCCACCCCAAGCCCACGTAGGCTGGGCTCAGTGAAACGAAAACCTAACAAATATTTGTTAAAAATCATCATGTTGGGTTACACTCTCGCTAACCCAACCTAAGAGCTCAAAACATCTTCAAAGACATCATCCATGACATCGATGGTGATACACTAGCACGCAACATCGCTCATAAACTTGCCGCAGGTTTAACAGGCTGTCTATCCGCCAAAGCTCACGATAAATCTTGTGAAGCAGGCAGCATCGGTGCTGTCGTTGGTGAGATGTGGGGTGATCATCAAGTAGATGACTCAAACACCCTAGCCCAAGCACAAAAAGACAAACTCATCAATCAAGCCAAACTGATTGCAGGCATCACCGCTGCCTTTGCTGGTGAAGATGTCAATGTGGCTGCTGGTGTGGCGGCAGAGGCGGTGAGGTGGAATGGTACAGCTCAAATTTTTTATTATAATGAGCTTGAGGAAATAAAAAATGATATAGATGGCACTTATGTAAAGGAACAACTCAATCTTATCAAAAACATTCCAAATGCTGTGGCACAGGTCGTTAAAGATAATGATATGACTATCATCAGCTTTAACATGGGTATGGTTGGTTATACTGCCATCGTTAACAATAAGAATGGTAATGTATGGATAACAGGCGTTGAAAAAGAAACTTTAGGAGGTCAGGTAAGCTATAGAGCAGTTCCTGAAGTTGGTATTAATCTTAATTTTAAAGAAATTACCAAGGGCATTCAAGGATCGTCTCGCTCCCCTGCTAGAGCAACAAGAATGGTAAATGCAGGTATATCAATTAACTTTGGCAATATTCGAGGAAAAATGGAAGCTACTGACATTGATCGGGCTATAAAAAGGCAGTTCTGTTGGCATTCAGACTTGTTATGGTGTCTGCGGTGGTGCAATCAGAACAAGTGGTGGACAAACTATCTTAACTTATGGTGCTGGCACGCCACAAATAGGTATTACAGGCGGCAACATGGTTCAGCTTTCAGAAGAAAAGAAACAAGAGCTTTTTAAAATACTGGGGGTTAAACAATGAATAAGTTGTTGGATAAAACTACAGGTTTCCTAACATCCATAATATTAATTATTTTTTTAACATTCTTGCTATTAATGTATTTGTCTGGAAATATGTCTTTTAAGAAAGGTGTTTATGATAAAAGGGTGGATCGACCAACGATGGCGGAAATTGATACTTTATTGAATGAGTTGACGGATGGTATTACATCGCCAAAAGATGAATTTGTAGTAAGCAAAATAGGTGTTGTATATAAGCGTTACCGATATGACTATCTAAGCGATCAAGAAAAGTTATATCTAAATGGTAGAATAAATGACTCATCCAAATGGATTAAATATAATGATGGAAAAGATGGAAATAGGGATAGCTTTTATTATTGTTACAATCAATTTGAACTAATTTTTACCAAAGGTGTAGAACCTAGTGTTAATAATAAGAAATCTTTAGATAATGCTTTTTCTGTGAGTATCGGATGGCAGGATACTCATAGCGTATGTCGTAGGAAGTTTTTAGTTCGCAGCCCGTAGCCAAAATTAACATTTGGCCCTTAATCTTCAATTTGTTGGATATTGCTGTCTTTCTGTCTGACCTAAAGACAGCATTGTAACTAAGAACTGAGTTGACCTTTAAGCAAGCTGGTATTTTAGATGATAATGGAAAACTCACTACTACTGCGATTGAAAATTCAAGAAAAATTTCTCTTTCTGGTGGGGTTATTGAAAATTCAAAAGTTATAAGAATCTTAACAAAGGATGGTTCAAAAATTGAAGATTGGAACAAATACACTACAAAATCTGTTGTTATGCCCATGGTCAATCTATGCAAATCCATTTTTATGTGAATACAAAAACTGGCAAAAATTGATTATGAAACGAAAGACTTTAAGGTTAAAGGAGTGGTAGAACCATGATTGTACAGTTTATTGCTAGAAACAACCAATATAATGGTTGGTTAATAAAAGATAAGTTATATATTGTTTTAGATATCTATTTTAATTTTTATAATAAAAAAATAGAGATTGTTGTAAAAAGCGAAGATAACCACACACCATGTGTATTTGATTTGAGTGATTTTGAGATAATTAACTCAGATTTGCCACAAAATTGGAATTTTATTTTACATAATAATGGGAGTGTTTCATTAAGACCAAAAGAATTTTTAAATGAATTTTGGGATGGGTTTCATGATGGAAATCCTGAATATGAAAAAATATTTTGGGATGTTTATCGTAAGTTAGAAGAATTTTATTCAACCAAGAGAAATAACTATTGGTAGGAATAAGGGGTTATTATATGCAGTAAAAACTGAAAATGGTAGTTATAATTTGAGGAGTGTAGCAAGTAGCCAGAGTCGAACAGGTCTTGTTTGGACGATTGATATACCTGCGGGAGTTGTCCACAATAAAAAA
>ERZ1023198.82-NODE-82-length-5401-cov-28.387954_pt1 | contig 5401 bp, 4 predicted proteins | sample MGYA00380442_ERZ1023198 | MGnify/ENA primary metagenome ERZ1023198 (study PRJEB33173, sample SAMEA4830331) | metagenome | study: EMG produced TPA metagenomics assembly of the PRJEB25223 data set...
TTCGTCAGTTCTATCTGCAACCTCAAAACAGTGTTTTGAGCTGACTTCGTCAGTTTCATCTACAACCTCAAAACACTGCTTTGAGCAACCTGCGGCTAACTTCCTAGTTTGCTCTTTGATTTTCATTGAGTATGACTTTAGCGGTTGTCAATTTTCTCTGGATAAAGGTCGTGTTGGAAGAGGCGTTGTTCCGCCAAGCCCTCATACTTAGTTCCTTGCTTACTGTAGTTATAGTAGGGGTCGATTGAAATGCCACCGCGCGGAGTGAATTTTCCCCAGACTTCTAAATAGCGAGGGTCTAGCAAGTTGACCAAGTCTTTCCCGATGGTGTTGATACAGTTTTCGTGGAAATCTCCGTGGTTTCGGTAGCTAAATAGATATAGTTTGAGGGATTTTGACTCGACACAGAGCTTGTCAGGAATGTAGGAAATATGAATCGTCGCAAAGTCTGGTTGAGCAGTGATTTGTCCCAGCAGAGACATATCGAGGATATGGTGACGAATGCCCTGTTCCTTAGCGATTTCTCTAGCAATTTGAATTTCGAGGTGATGACGTTGGCCGTAGGCAAAGGTGACAGCTTCGACTGTTTCATAGTGTTGCATGGCCCAGAAAAGGCAGGTTGTTGAATCTTGACCACCACTAAAGACGACCAAGGCTGATTGACGTTTCATAGTACTCCTTCCAAAATGGGAAATGTTCAGAGCACGCAAAAAGCTCCCATTAGGGAGCTAAAAAATACCAAATCGAGTTTTTTTTAGCGATGGCATATCCCAAACATCGTAATATTCTACTTATATAGTAAAATGAAATAAGAACAGGACAAATCGATCAGGACAGTCAAATCGATTTCTAACAATGTTTTAGAAGCAAAGGTGTACTATTCTAGTTTCAATCTGCTATAGTCTAGCATATTTTTTGAAAAATGGCAAAGGGCAAGAAAAAAGAGACCAAAGAAAGTACTTGGTCTCTCGTTTGATTAGCTCAATTCAGCAATGATGGCCTTGATTTGTTCTGCTGTGTGAACACCTGCAACCTGTTTGACAACTTGGCCGTCTTTTTTGAAGAGAAGAGTTGGAATAGACATGATTCCAAAAGCACGAGCTGTGTTTGGATTTTCATCAACGTCCATTTTAACGATTTTCAAGACATCTTCTGAAAGTTCTTCAGACAATTTGTCCAAGATTGGACCTTGCATACGACATGGACCACACCAAGTTGCCCAGAAGTCTACTAAGACCAAACCGTCTTTTGTTTCTTGTTCGAATGTTGCATCTGTAATTGCTTTTGCCATTGTATTTCTCCTTTTTTTAGTTATATTGGCTTAAATCTTGTTTCATGAGATAGAAGAAGATATCTCCATAAGTCCCATGGTAGTCCAAATTATGACCCTTGTAAGTTAATTTTTGGACAGGGTAGTAGTCTGCGACGCCGATAAGGCAAGCTTGTTGCGAACGTTCAAAGTCTTCATAAGACTCGAAAGTCACAGTTCTTTCGTTCTTGCTGGCATCTATATAGGTAATTTCAATCATATTTAAAACTCCTTTGTTTAATGCTAACTTTATTTTACTCCTTATAAAAGAGAATGTCAAGAAAAATGATTGCGCACGCAACTTTTTCTAAAATCATCTTAAATCAAGAAATCCAAACCTGCTTCCAAGCTTTCTTCGACAGTCTTTTGTAGCGAGGCCAGTGTCTTTTGCCCATCATTCGTCAGGCAGATAAAACTAGAGCGTCTATCTTGATGGCAACACATGCGACTGAGTAGACCGCAATTTTTAGCTTCCAAGCGAGCCACCATCCTAGAAACTGCGCTCGGGCTCAGATGAAGCTTATCTGGCAGGTCAATCTGGCGTAGAGATTTTTCTTCAGCCAAGTCCAGATAGTAGAGCAGGTAGAACTCTTTCAAGGTCAGACTTTGCTCGCTCTGTTGGGCAATGGTCTCTTCCAAGAGACTTTCAATTTCTTTCTGACGCCGATTGAAGTCAAACCATTTTTCCAAATAGGTCATAGTGTCTCCTTTCTTTTTAGAGTCATAATTATAGAAGAAAGTCCATTAACGGGCAGTCTTTGCGTCATAAGATGATTGCGCATGCAATAATTATACTACTTTTCAAGAATGCTGGCAAGCTCTGTTTTTTAGTGGTTTTATTTTTGTGTGAATAATGGGGGAATCCTATTGTTTCAATTTCTAACTCCTTATCACATTCGAATTCAGATTTTATTTCATTTCTCTATCTATAGTTGCTTAGTTTAAAATAAGCATGGTCTAATAAAGCTATGGCATATAGTACTGATTTTAAACAAGGAGCATTAGATTCCATCAAAGGAGGGCACAGACATGTCGAGGCGGCCAAAGTTTTTTGGTGTTGGCGTCAGAACTCTCTTCACGTGGGAAAAGAAAGACGTGAACAAAGGAACTTAGAGCGGAAAAAGCGAGTCGTCAAAAAGCGTAAGATCCCTTTAGAAGAATTGAAAGCCTTTGTAGAGGCTCATCCAGATGCTTTTTTACGGGAAATTGCGGCACATTTTGATTGTGCTGTTCCTTCAGTATGGGCAGCTTTAAAGCAGATTAAGGTCACTTTAAAAAAAGATGACGATCTTTAAGGAACAAGAGTCAGAGAAAGTCGCTGAGTTTCTTGATATTTTGGATAACCTAAAAGATTTACCAATCGTATATATTGACGAAACAGGAATCGACCGCTACCTCTATCGTCCTTATGCAGGGGCTCCTAGAGGGGAGAAAGTCTATGACAAGATTAGCGGACGGCGTTTTGAGCGGACTAATGAGGTGGAGCAAAAACTCAATGGTAGTTTTCTAATCAGATATATTGATTCACAAATTAGAGAATGACAGAATAATTATGCATAAAAATAGGAATGCAAACCAAAAATTAGCTGATTTATACTCATTTGCGTGTCTTTATAAAAAAATTATCTTATAATATATATATACAAAATAGTAAAATGCTTTTTTTTTTTAGCAAAAATACCTCAAGTTTCTTGCTATTTTGGGTTCCCTATTCTATAATTATAGTATGGTAATTTATTTATATCCATACATGAAAATAATACTCGAAAGGAAATTTCAAAATATTTTTTAGACGTCAGAAGGGTGAATATAGAGAAACAGACCGAGTAACTCGGTTCAAATTAATCAAATCAGGGAAGCATTGGCTGCGGGCCTCGACTTCTCTTTTTGGCTTGTTTAAGGTCATGCGTGGTGGTGTTGATACTACTCAGGTCATGACCGAAACGGTAGAAGATAAAGTAAGTCATTCAATTACTGGGCTTGATATCCTCAAGGGAATAGTTGCTGCGGGAACTGTCATAAGTGGAACCGTTGCAACTCAAACGAAGGTATTTACAAATGAGTCGGCAGTACTTGAAAAAACTGTAGAGAAAACGGATGCTTTGGCAACAAATGATACAGTAGTTCTAGGTACGATATCTACAAGTAATTCAGCGAGTTCAACTAGTTTGTCAGCTTCAGAGTCGGCAAGTACATCTGCATCTGAGTCAGCCTCAACCAGCGCTTCGACCTCAGCGAGTACAAGTGCATCAGAATCAGCAAGTACATCGGCTTCGACAAGTATCTCTGCATCATCTACTGTGGTAGGATCACAAACAGCTGCCGCTACAGAAGCAACTGCTAAGAAGGTCGAAGAAGATCGTAAGAAACCAGCTAGTGATTATGCAGCATCAGTTACAAATGTCAATCTCCAATCTTATGCTAAGCGACGCAAGCGTTCAGTGGATTCCATCGAGCAATTGCTGGCTTCTATAAAAGCTGCTGTTTTTTCTGGCAATACGATTGTAAATGGCGCCCCTGCAATTAATGCAAGTCTAAACATTGCTAAAAGTGAGACAAAAGTTTATACAGGTACAGGTGTAGATTCGGTATATAATGTTCCAATTTACTATAAATTGACAGTGATAAATGATGGTTCAGAATTGACCTTTACCTATACGGTTACGTATGTGAATCCTACAACAAAGATTCTTGGTAATCTTTCAAAGATGCGTCTTGGGTATTCTATCTATAATACAGGTACTTCAATACAAACAATGTTAACCCTTGGCAGTGGTCTTGGTACCCCTTCAGATGTAAAGAACTACATTACTGACAAAGATGGTGTACTGGTTCGATCCTATAATACATCTACAATGACGACGCAGGGTAGTGGGTATACTTGGGCAAATGGTGCCCAAATGAATGGTTGGCAGGCTAGGAGAGAATATGGATTAACATCATCTTGGACTGTACCAATTACTGGAACGGATACATCCTTTACATTTACCCCTTACGCTGCTAAAACAGATAACATTAGAACTAACTACTTCAATGGTAGAGGAAAGGTAGTTGAATCTAGCACGACCAGTCAGTCACTTTCACAGTCTAAGTCACTCTCAGTAAGTGCTAGTCAAAGCGCCTCAGCCTCAGCATCAACCAGTGCCTCAGCTTCAGCATCAACGAGTGCGTCAGCCTCAGCATCAACGAGTGCGTCGGCTTCAGCAAGCACAAGCGCCTCGGCTTCAGCAAGTACCAGTGCATCGGCTTCAGCGTCAACCAGTGCATCAGTCTCAGCAAGCACCAGTGCGTCGGCTTCAGCATCAACAAGTGCGTCAGCCTCAGCATCAACCAGTGCCTCAGCTTCAGCAAGCACCAGTGCGTCGGCCTCAGCAAGTACTAGCGCCTCAGCCTCAGCATCAACGAGTGCCTCAGCCTCAGCAAGTACCAGCGCGTCTGAATCGGCCTCGACAAGTGCGTCGGCCTCAGCAAGTACTAGTGCATCAGCTTCAGCGTCAACCAGTGCCTCGGCCTCAGCAAGCACAAGTGCGTCTGAATCCGCATCAACGTCTGCCTCAGCCTCAGCATCGACAAGTGCGTCTGAATCTGCATCAACGAGTGCGTCAGCCTCAGCAAGCACAAGTGCGTCTGAATCCGCATCAACGTCTGCCTCAGCCTCAGCATCGACAAGCGCTTCAGCTTCAGCAAGTACTAGTGCATCGGCTTCAGCGTCGACAAGTGCTTCAGCTTCAGCAAGTACCTCAGCGTCTGAATCGGCCTCAACAAGTGCATCGGCTTCAGCGTCAACCAGTGCTTCAGTCTCAGCATCAACGAGTGCGTCAGCTTCAGCGTCAACCAGTGCATCGGCCTCAGCAAGCACCAGCGCCTCAGCCTCAGCGTCAACGAGTGCGTCAGCCTCAGCGTCGACAAGTGCTTCAGCTTCAGCAAGTACCTCAGCGTCTGAATCGGCATCAACGAGTGCTTCAGCTTCAGCGTCGACAAGTGCGTCAGCCTCAGCATCGACAAGTGCGTCTGAATCTGCATCAACGAGTGCGTCAGCCTCAGCAAGCACAAGTGCGTCTGAATCCGCATCAACGTCTGCCTCAGCCTCAG
>ERZ1023198.97-NODE-97-length-1975-cov-1.144792_pt1 | contig 1975 bp, 1 predicted proteins | sample MGYA00380442_ERZ1023198 | MGnify/ENA primary metagenome ERZ1023198 (study PRJEB33173, sample SAMEA4830331) | metagenome | study: EMG produced TPA metagenomics assembly of the PRJEB25223 data set...
ATACTAATTGTGCAACTCTAATATTACTTGTGAGCATTAAGCTATCTGTACGTAATCCTTCTATAAAGAATCGACCAATTGAATACCAAGTTAAATATAAAAAGAATGTTTCTCCTAATTTTAAATGTTTACGAATATTAACTAAGATAATAAATCCAGCGACATCCCAAATGGATTCATATAAGAATGTTGGATGATAATATTGGCCGTTAATATACATATTTTCTATTATAAAATTAGGCAAATGTAATTGTTCTAAAAAAGCGCGTGAGACCGGTCCACCATGTGCCTCGTGATTCATAAAGTTACCCCAGCGTCCAATTCCTTGCGCTAAAATTATACTTGGCGCAACGATATCACCAATTTGAAATGGGTTTAAATTTTTCACTTTACATACAATAACACCAGCAATAAAGCCACCTATTAAACCACCATGTATTGCTATTCCACCATGCCATATTTTAATAATTTCACTTGGATTTTCCACGTAATATGGCCATTGGAAAATCACAAAATAGATTCGTGCCGCGATAAATCCAAATAGTGCACTATAAAAAATAATATCTACTAAAGTATCTTTATGTAATCCTGCTTTAACTAGTGCACGTTGTGCAACAAAGTAACCAAGTAATATTCCGACAGCAATGATAATTCCATACCATCGTACACTCAGTGGTCCTAAGTTAAATGCCACAGGATCTATATAGTTAAATACAATACCCATTCAACCTACTCCTCACTCTTATGACTGTTCTTGATAATTTCTTCATTTAATCTTTCACTAAATTCTTCGGCAGTGTTAATGCCCATGATATTTAATCGATAGTTCATTGCAGCGACCTCAATAATTACCGCAACATTTCTACCAGGTCTTACAGGTATTGTTTTTTTAGTGATTTCAGTATCTAAAATACTTAGCGTCTCTTCATTAAGACCTACGCGGTCATATAACTTTTGCTTGTTCCAGTTTTCCAAATTAATATTTAATCCAATTCGTGTATCAGTTGATATTGAACCCGCGCCAAATAAAGTCATAACATTGATAATACCTAGTCCACGTATTTCTAATAGATGTTCTATTAACTTTGGTGGTTTCCCTATTAGTTCATCTTTATTAATTTGACGTATTTCTACATTATCATCTGCTACTAATCTATGCCCACGTTTAACTAATTCCAACGCAGTCTCACTTTTACCTATTCCTGAATCACCGGTAATTAGTACACCAACACCGTAAACATCTACTAAAACACCATGTAAAGATGTCGTCTTTGCAAGTGCATGCTCTAAAAACGTTGTTAAGCGACTCATTAAACTTGTAGTCGCATCTTTAGCAACTATAAGTGGGGTATTTAATTCTTTTGCAGCTTCAACTAATTCTTCTGGTGGCTGCAATCCACGTGTCACAATAATTGCAGGCGTTTCTGGTCTGCATAGTTTACGCATACGACCTGCGCGATCCTTATCTGGTAATAAATTGTAAAACGATAGTTCCGTTGTTCCTAATAGTTGTATTCTATCTGACGCATAATGTGAAAAATAACCTGCCATCTCTAAGCCTGGTCTTGATATATCAGCATTTTTAATTGGCTTCGATAGTCCTTCTTCACCAGCGATTAAATCTAACTTTAATGTTTCAACTAGTTTTTCTGTCGTTAACATGGGTTCACCTCAATTGTATTTATCCCTACTCTTACATCTCTTCTTATCATATCAAAAATATAACACCAATCTACATTGAAAAGCTAAAATAAATATTAATTGTTCATTATTGTTATTATTTTACAAGTCAATATCAATCATTAATTTATTGCTTGCTTAATTTACATGGTTCATATCGCCATAAAGGTCCGTGCCAAAAATCAATGACCTAAGCTCTACAATGATATATTGGTCGTAGTTGATTGAATAACTACTATCATTATAAATATCAAAATTTGTTGTTTTATAAATAAACACATCTTCCATTTAAAAG
>ERZ1023198.118-NODE-118-length-1537-cov-1.638327_pt1 | contig 1537 bp, 1 predicted proteins | sample MGYA00380442_ERZ1023198 | MGnify/ENA primary metagenome ERZ1023198 (study PRJEB33173, sample SAMEA4830331) | metagenome | study: EMG produced TPA metagenomics assembly of the PRJEB25223 data set...
CTTTATCCGGTTTCGACACATTATTACATGTTTCAACAGCGCTTTTAATAGATGATGATGCACTATTAGTCTTGAAAATATCACTTTGAACTGTACTCATCATTTACACCTCTCTCCATTTAAATTATTTTAAAATTATTAGAGACTGTATCAATATATGATATTCAAACATTCAATTATACTTAAATATTGTTTTATGATTATATTCAAAATTATTGTATCAATAAATATGTATCATTCCTAGAATTTTATTGAACAAAAAGTTATAAAATCACTTTTATTGTAACTCAACCTTGTTTTACATTACAGAAATTAACAATAGCGATTAAAATTTTATTTTCCAACAATAAAAAAGCACAAATATTTTTATTGAGGCAGCTGAAGGCCTTCTCATTGTAAAAATATCTGTGCATATTATTATCTCAATCTAACGTAATAACTAACCTGTTGTATCTTGTAAAATCTTATCCATAGAATGCGCAACACTATCACGGTACATCTCACCAAATTTCAATAAATGGACCATCAATAAATATAAACGATAAAATTCAAGTCTATAGGATGCACCTTTTGCGAGTGGATAATGTTTATTATACGCATCATAAAATTCGCTCGTAAAACCACCAAATACCGTTGTAATACCGATATCGAATTCTCTGTCACCATATAATGGTGCTGGATCAAATAATGCAGGACGTCCATCTTTTAAAAACATATAATTACCACCCCATAGGTCACCATGTAATAAAGACGGTTTACTTTGATGCTTTTCTAATTCCGCCACAATTTGACGTCGCACTTTGTCATATACTTTGATATCGTTGGCATCCCATAGCCCTCTATTTAGCAACTCATCTTTCAAATGGTCCAAGCGCTTGTCGACAAAAATGGTACACCAATCGTCTTGCCAATGATTATCAAAAGAAATATCGCCACCTTCATAAGGTAATGAGAAGCCAAATTTGCCTTCTTCTTGTTGCTGACTGTGTAATTGAGCTACGAGTTGCCCTAATTGGCGTTGACTCCCTGAAGCCCCTTCTTCTAAATACGTCATCACTAAATACGCATCACCGTTAACCTCGCCACTTGCAATTACTCTAGGTGCCGTGATACCTGCACGTTCAAATTCATTTAAACCTGCAATTTCTGCAGCATAAAATGATTCTTTACGTCCACGTTGGACAAGTAAGAAAAATGTATCCGTATCTGTTTTGACTCGATATGCTTCGTTTGAAATCTCTTTAATATCTTTTAAAGGTAAATGCTCTAACCATTGTTCATTCATACAAACACCTTCCAATCTACTTACTTTATATTATAATATTGCCTAATTAGGATGATTTAATCTTAAAAACGTTATTCAAACTTGCGTCAATTTTCAAAACTTTTTAGTTTTAACTAGGAAATTATGTAGGGAAATGCTAGTCTATTAAAAGAATAGATTTCACATATATTACGTTGAGGATAGTCAGCCTCAAATATCATGAAATAGGAGCATACTCATGTACAAATTAATTAAACCTTTCTTATTCAAAAT
>ERZ1023198.218-NODE-218-length-1029-cov-2.044148_pt1 | contig 1029 bp, 1 predicted proteins | sample MGYA00380442_ERZ1023198 | MGnify/ENA primary metagenome ERZ1023198 (study PRJEB33173, sample SAMEA4830331) | metagenome | study: EMG produced TPA metagenomics assembly of the PRJEB25223 data set...
AAAACGCCTTATACTAAAAAGACTAAAGTCGATGAAATTTCAGAAGACTTAAAAGACACAAAATTGTAGATTATATAACAAAATCATGAATATAAATCAACAACAAACAGCAGTAAGATGATTCCAAATTGGAAATCAACTTACCGCTGCTTTTACTCGTATATACCTTGATGGCAACTAAAATTTGTAATTTAAATTACAATTAGTGTTTCATGTGCATTTTGCCCATGTCATGAATTTTCATCATTAAACCATGTGGTACATCGTCATGGTCAACTTGTATAACTTTAACAATTTTATCTGAATCTGCTAATTTATAAACAATTACAAAATCACCTTTTTTTAATTTAACGTTCTTCTCAATGCTTTCATCTTTTTCACTAATCATTTTTTCAATAGTAGTATTATCTTTCATAATTCCATAGTATGTATCTTTCTTTCCGCCAGTCATCATCATGATTACTAATACAATACATACAATTAACATGATGGCGATTAAACTAATACCAAGACCAAAACCTTTTTTCTTTTTCATGGTTCATCAATCTCCTTAAATGTAGTTAATTCTGTTATACCTAAAAGTGCAACAGTTTGCAAATGCAGTATTTATATTACATAAAATTAATTTAAAAAGACACACCCTAATCACGTTAAATGTGAATAAAGTGTGTCTAAAAAACAATACATTGCAAATTGAATTGTAAACATATTAAACACTTTAATTATAGCGAGTTATTTTAAGTATTTAACATTGTTATATCTAGAATTCATAAAAGTTATTTCCTATATATACTTTGTGTTATAAATCGATTTTGATAGGTGTATCTAATGATTTGTCATTCATTAGCTTAATGGATTGCGGAACTACTCTTAAAACACATAACTCTGGGTCTTCTTTTGAACTGAAAAAGCTTTTATCTTGAGTCTCCCATAACCAATCGATTACTTTTTGATCAGTAACTACTTCTATCGTGGCTTCCATTTCAACGAAACTGCGATTTGTCGTATCATTGTAACCTAACAATACAT